>JAABUR0100000220.1_pt1 | contig 133681 bp, 139 predicted proteins | sample 5560091 | NCBI WGS metagenome assembly JAABUR01 (sample SAMN10711879, study PRJNA513375) | rock metagenome | isolation source: Antarctica rocks | place: Antarctica: Victoria Land, University Valley sud | reverse complement strand
GGGCGCTAGGCAGGTTGCCCTTGCGGCCCCTACTGCCCCGGGCGGACTCGTGTCTGCCCCTGCGGCCCCAGGGCAAGCTTTCTCAAACCACGGCCCTAGGGGCCCGGGGCGGCCCGGGGCCGGCCCCGGGTACCCCTCCGGGTTTTCAGAAATTGCCGACGTAGTTAGCTAGCTAAACTTTCTTATTAGTAATCTAGCCTATTTATTAATACTATTACTAAATACTACAAGGCGTTAGTTATTATTAGATAATTATCTAGTCTACTACTTTAAGGCCTAGCTACGGAGACTTAGCTAGAGATTATTATATACGGTTACTAGATCCTTTAATAGGTATATTTACTTAGTATAATTTAAGAAGAGATAAATATTATAAAAGTATATTTCCTTTTCAATGTATTTAATAGTAGAGCTAGTAGTAAGAGACTTACTATTATATATAAGGTTAAAATAGCTAAGGTCTCCTAGATTCTATTAAAGTCCTTAATTTTTACTAACTCTAGTATTATCCCTAGACTACCCTAGCTAACTCAGTTAGCTAGGCTAGCCTACTTAGCCTACCTAGCTATATAGGCCTAGCAGTCTAGGTAGTTTAAAAGGACCTTATTAAGGTGGGTTTTTACGTATATACTATACTATACTAGTATTAATAGCTACTTATATACTAGTATTAATTACTACTTATATAGTAGCATTAATAGTAATATTTACTATACTACTAGAAGGATTAGGTTCTAGGCTAATAGGTCTTTTATAAATAGCTTCTTTAATAGATATCTACCTAGTAGTAGTAGTACTATTATAAGATAATATAGTATTAATTTATAATATTAATAATATACCTAGAAAGAGTAGATTATTAAGTAGCTTATAAGAGGCTTTTATTCCCTTATTAAACCTAGATATAACCTTTTATAGTATAGGCTTATTAATTTCCTAGTCTTAAGGCTAAGAAGGCCTAGAGTCTTTAAGGAGACTAACTTCTAATAATATAGATCTAGAATAAGTACCTCCTTATCTAGTAGAGGCTTCCTAAATTAGTTTAGTAGGCCTAAGGGTACTAGCCGGAAAGATATGGGATAGTATAGGATATTTGTCTGGCTAGCTATCCCGTGGTATAGTATAGGATTAGGGATTTTAGTCCTATCCCGTTTTGGGATAGTATAGGTTTTCGTGGGATAATCCCACGGGATGGGTTATTCGTAGGACCACTTTCTAGGATAGGATATTTTTAGGATATCCCATTATTAGTAAGTATATGACGTAGCATTTTTTAAAAAAATATTCTAGAAATCTTTACTATATAGAAAGTTATAACTAGAAAGCTAACTAGAAAGGTAAATATTAGCTTTCTAGTCAGCTTTCTAGTTATAGCTTTCTATATAATAAAGATTTCTAGAATATTTTTTTTAGAAAATAGTACGTCATATGCTTACTAATAATAGGATATCCTAGTAGGAATGGAATATCCTAGTAGGTCCTATGAAAATCCTATCCTACTAAAAAATCCCATCCTATTCCCGTCCTATATCTTTCTAAAGATATGGGATTAGGACCTAATTTACCTATCCCATCCTACGGTCCTATACTATCCCACGTGGGATATCCCGTAGGATATCCTATATCTTTCCAGCTAGTACCTAAGGGTATCCTTTATAATTAAAGAAATAATATAGCGAGCTATATTATTAATAATTAATATAAGAATATACCCTATTTATATAAATTTATTTAATTAAAAGGTAAGAATAGTAATCTTACAACTAATTTAAGGAGCTATAATAACGGAATATTAAGAAGGTAGGGAAAGAGTAGTAAATCTAGTAAGCCTTAGTAGGAATCCCTAATAATTTCTCTAACTAAGGACTTAGAGGTCTAAGTTATTAAAGCCTTTAATAGAGGTTATTATACTATAATAGCTTAGTAGGCTATTAAGGGCCTTATTAGGTAATAGATTAGAGTACTATTATAGGTATAAACCTAATAAGTATAATAGAAGTCTTTAGCGGGTCTTAAAGGAGATTAGATCTAATATTATAAGGATAGCGTTAGTCTATATTAGACAATTATATATTATCTAAAGAGAAGTTAGTTACCTAAGCGTAAAACGAAGGTATTACTACTATTATTAAGGTAGCTAATAGACCTATTCTAATTTTATATATATATAATTAATTAATAGAGAAGGGAAGCTTCTTATAGATATAAAACCTACCTGCGGAAGACTTCTAGTCTCTAAGCTATTAGGTTCTAGTCTCTAAGCTATTAAGGCTATCGGAGCTATCTAGCTACGTAATATATAATAGGAGGTCCTTATTAATTTAAGAGGGAAGGTAGTTAATATTACTCCCTTATATATAAACTATATTAGAAGGCTACTTCCTTTTCCTTAGTTATATACTTATATCTAGAGCTATAATTATAGCTATTTAGGTAGAGCGTTAGCTTACTTAATAAGCTAGTTCTAGAAGTTAATAAATATAATACCTAATAGTCTATTATATTATTAAGATTACGAGAAAACTTATTAGAATTACTATTTAGATAATAGATATCTTATTATAATTTATAATCTAGATTTTTCTAGGCTAGTATTAGTACGGCTGATTCTAATTAATTATAAGACTATCTATTAAGTAGTATTACTTATATATATTTATTTATAAAGCGATATTACTTAGTATCTTATATAGTATAATATTCTATATATAGCTTATTAAATACCTATAATTATAATTATTTATATTTCTCTACTAATATAGTATAGAAATAGGTAAGGTCGTTTAAAAGAGAGTCTTAATAGCTAGTCTTAAGATATAAAAACTATATTATAACTAATCTATATAAGTAAAGGTATAGGTTTTTAGTAAGTAGATTAGATTTAGTACGTCTAACTTATTTTACCTATTATATAAATATATTAACGTCCTAATAGAATATATCTTTACTAGATATAATATATAGTCTATTAGGGTATTCCTTAGATACTACTATTCTAGGATAAAAGTAGCCTATCTTACTTACCTTAAATTCCATTTTTTATAATATAATTAGCTCGCTCTAAGGTAGAGTAGTCCTATTATAAAGTTATAGGCTAGTATATCTCTTATATTAGTATATCTTATCTTTATTATATATTAATACTATATCTTCTAGGGCCTCTTAGTTAGCCTTCTAGTAATAAAGAGAGACGTAAGCCTATTAGGGTAGAGTAAGAATTCTTAGTAGGTAGAAGGCTATTATAATTAATTCTATAAGTAATATAAGTAAACTTAATTGAATATCCTTAATAGTATATTATATCTTATTCTATCATACTTAAAAGGCTTTAAATTATTACTTCTACTAGTCTAGTAAGTATTCCTCTATATTATTAAAATATAGAATATTATTTACTTATATTAAATTAACCTACTTATAGATATAATTAATTAAGTAATCTATTTACTATACTAGATTTTTTATAATAGTCTAGGTATCCTTAATATTAAGGATTAAATTTCTAGCTCTCTTATAAGATATAGGCTTTTTATTATCTTCCTTAGTATTATCTTATTTCTCTTTAATACTTATAATTAGTTTTATCTTTTCTATCTTTTTACTCTAGATATTAGAAGGTAGATCTTTAGTAAGGTTAGCTATATTAAAGACGGATTTTTTAGGGGAAGTAGGTCCTAGGTATTAACTAGTAGTTTAGTTAAGAGTCTTCTTTAGATACTAGTCTAATAGAAGGTTATTAATTATAGATATTACCTTAAAATAGCTTCCTAGAAAGAATTTTCTATATTATAATTAGGGTGTTAAATAGTTATATATAATAGAGGTTTTAAGTATTAATATTATTAATATCTTCCCTAGTAAGTATAGAGAGTTAGGGTAGTAATAGTTAAAAGAAGTTAAAGGGTAGATAAGGGAATTAATATTACTTCCTTAAATACCTTCTTTAGATTACTATAAATTATAGTAGAAATAGAGTTTTCTTTATTCTTTAATATCGTATTTATTAGGGGGCGCTCTTAGTAGCTAGTAAAAAGGCGTACTATATAACTAGGAGTTATTAGTACTTAGAGTAGCTAAGGCGTACTATATAACTAATAATAAGGCGCTTAAAATAGCTATAATTAAATATCTAGTATTACTACTATTATTAAGGATCTATTATCTATTATCTAGGATATAGTATATATAAATTATTAGCTATCTAGAATAGAAAACCTATAATATCTATTAGTTTACTTAATTTATAAGGCCTAACTAGGTTAGGTGTAGTATACCTAAGAATAATATTAAAATATTAAGATATAACTATATAGGAAAATCTTATATCTATAATACTATCTATTATAATACTTCTAGGCCTTTAAAAACTATATACTATCCTCTCTCTTATACTCTACGCTACCTTAGTATTAGATCCTAATACTTATATACTCTTTTTTTTACTAGGACCTTATCTCTTCCTTTATACTATTTCTTAATAGTACTTTCTAAGAGGTCTACTCCCCTTAATTACCCTCTTATCCTTTCTTATATAATTTAATTAATATAAGTATCCTTAACCCTCTTATTAGTTATTACTACCCTAGCTACTCTTTTCTTATATTATTTAACTTATAATATATAGGCTATAATTACTATTATACTCCCTAGCTAGGTAGCTTAGTAGAAGGCTTATAATACTCTTATTAAGAATTACTATATATCTTTTATTAATATATAGAAAGGAGCTATTATAATTATTAGAGGGTATAAATATACTTTATTACTACTATTATATTACTATTTCTTAGTATTAAGCTATATAATAATCTACTTATAAGGGAAAGTAGATTATATAATTCTACTAGCTATACTTTTATAATTATAAGGTTACTACTCTTACTCCTACGCGTAGTTATAGTTTATCTAGCTAGGGGAGGTAGCTCTAGCTTATTATCCCGTCTTTTCTACCTAGTATACCTTCTATCTCTTAACCTAGAGTCTCTTATACGTTAAGCTAATACTACTAATAGGAACTAAGGTAGGTATTATCGCGTATACTAAGGGCGCGCTTACCGCGCGTATAAAAACTCTATATTATAAGCTCTACTACTACGTAACGTCCTAGTTTTATTCTAACTACGTTTAGATTAGAGACCTATTAGCTCTATTAACAGGTAATAGGTTCGTAGCTAGTACCACGTACAGGTAGATCTCGTCGCTAGCCGATGTAAATCTATACTACAGGTAATTATTATAGTTATTTACAACTATTAATTAGAATATTAAAATTTTTACTAGAGTAGGTATAATAGCATACATAGATAAATAGAAGAAGATCCGCTAATAAGATATCTTTAATGTCTGATATAACAACGATCATAATTTGTTGGGTGGGTTTACATCCAAGAAGGGGGGGGGGGATTTTTGCTTTCAGCGCCAAGCTTTCGCAAGAGTCTTGCAACCGACAAATGGAGTTTAGGCAAAGTGTAATAAAGTCCGCTACTGAAATTTACCTTTGTTCTTGTGTCCCACGCGTCCATCACTCACACATTGCATATGCAAGCCTTGGAGAGTGGCTTTATTCCTCACATTTTGCTCTTACCTGTTTCTTTACTGTTTCTTCCTAACAAGTAATCCATAAAGACCGAATGTCTACAACAACATCACATTCGTTATCTTCGGAATGCCCCTTGGCCTTCTGGACATGTCGTCGTTCTTTTGAGTAGCATTAAGCGTTTGTAGCATCAAGGATGTTCTCGGTGAAGTTCATGTCCTTCTCGTTGGTGACCCCTCCATCCTCTGTGGAGCAAGAACGTATTCTTTTGCGCTTCACGGACAATTGATTGCAATCATGGCAGAACACCTAGCCAAGCTCGCGTAAGTGATGTCTCTAGATTGTAATACACATGCTGACTCCACAACTTTCCCTAAGAGAGCTTAGGAGTTTGCCCCCCGAGATCCACTGGTTCTGTGACATCTACGCCTCCACTACCCAAGACCTTCCACGGATCAAGTCCGAGCACCCAATCGGGCAAAACCTGGAGCTTCGACGGGAGCAGGCATGCGAGTCCTTGCAGCTGTTTGCTTACGACGATGCGCTGCACTACCAGGATGAGCTTGCGAGGGATCTTGACATACAGCTTTCGAGATGTGATCTCTGTGTGGTGGGATACTACAAATCACGGCAGCTTCTAGTTGAGAGATTACGACACGACTACGATGAAGAGGAGGTGGTCGAGTTGGTCAATGTTTTCAACGCTCGGGATTTTACTCGTATCCAGCGTGGTTTGAATACTGCCAAGATGAGACTGAAGAGAGCGGAGCCATCCAGCCGGAGCAAGGATACTCTTGACCTGCCCTCCCAACTTGCCCTCTTCGAAGCTCTTAGCTCTGAAGCATTTCTAGCTGATGAGACACTGCTAAGCGAGCACTTTCGGGAGCCCTTCAAACTTGTGCAAACAAATCGACGACTTAAAATCTCCCAATTTGTACCTGCCGCAACAATGTTCTTACTGGACAGCGACCAAGACAGATGGGCTTGGGCTATACATGTATGGTCTAAGTACAATTCGACTCCTAGCGAGGAAGATTTCAACTTTGCTATACGCGATCCACTCCTGAGAAATATGCGGCGCGCCTCTGATGGGTGCATGGACCAAAAATCCGTACAGCGGCTGTGGTATGGCATTGGCCTGATAGTCAAAACTCTCAATAACGATCTTATAACGCACTCTCTTCGAGCAATGGAGATCGACGTCTTCAGACTGGCTCTAGAACATCTCAAGTTTGACAATGAGGGTCTGAGGTTTCTCGTTCAGACTATTCAAACATTGTTAGAGCTTGCACCAAAGGACTTCTGGGACTCGATGGGTGCCATCTCTCCTACCACTTTTATTGAACAGATCTTCAACAACCGGCAATACGATAGATTTATGGAACAAGCCCAAGAAGGCGAGGCACACGAAAACTCACCGTCGAATAACATGTTGTCGTGGATCAAACCGTTCATGGCCTCGCTGGAGACTGTCCATCAGGCACGAGCTTGTCGATCTCTTGCGTTCCAATTGTTAGACAGGTTGCAGGTCGATCGATTTCCGCTTCACGCTAGACTTGAATGCCAAAGAATTGGACTTGCCACCATATGTTGGACTTTGAGTAATTGCAGCAAGGAAGGTGCCACACTCAGTCATACTGGTCGAGTGGTGGCGGCGGAGACCTTGGAGGTTGCTAGCGACTACATCAAGGTTATCATAAACATTCCCAGTCTGCCAGCGAGCGACGATGTTCAGAAAAGTTGCGCAGACACTTGCTTAAAGATCATCAAAACAGCACTAGCCCTAGAGTGTAAATCATTACGAACCGATCAGGAGGCCCTGAAGCAGAACAAAGAGCTCCCAGATGGCTATGCTTCGTACTCACCAGCCATCTGGGATGCGGTAGTTCAGCACTTGGATCGTGGAAACCTCACAGTCGCACGAGCAGCATTAGTAGGCATAAACGATCTCACTGGTCTTGAAAAGTTCAAAGTTAATCCGGATGAAGCTTACACGAAGGAGAAAAGCGGCTTCAATGTCAAGCTTGGGCGTCTTACACATCTAGTCTGTCAGATTCTAGAACGCATCAATGACTTCAAGCCGAGCGACTTGGATAAACTCTTTCGGCATTCAGATACTGCCACTGCGCTCGTGGCGTCCCTCTTCTCGCCCGATGCCAGCCTGTACGAGGCTGGCGTGAATCTTATGAAGAGCATAAGCTCCGAATCAGCGCGGAAGGAGGCTATCGGGCATCTACTCAAGACCTTTCCAGAAACGACCTTGAACGCGTTCTCGTGGGCGATCCGTCGCATCGCTCGCAACGGGACGTACGCATCGTGCCCCAGGATGCTCAAGACCTCTGCAGATGTACTTGATATCCTCTCTGACTCCCAAGATGGTCTACTACGCACACGCACTTTGTCTAGCGTTGCTGAGATTAAAGCGGTAGAAAGCTTTTGGGAATATCAATGGGAGGGTCTCAGGGTGATTTACGAGATGACGGAGAACTGGGGTCGGACGAAAGTAGCCGAAGCGTCTGTTCTTAAGGAATTTTGCAGAGACACCATGCAATTCTCGGAACGTTTTTTTGACCAGTACAGCGTGTTCGCAACGGCCATCAGCTCTTCGAATACAATCAAACAGGAAGGCGACGCTCCCGGTGGGCCTCGAAGCAATGAAGCCGGCAAGGATCTTTTGGGACATCCTGCCAAGGTAATGGAAGCCATGGTGAAATGGTTACGGCTGCGCGATGCGTTCCTTATCGAAATTTCGGTTCAACTCATCAAGAAAGTCCTGGAACGGCTCACTGAGCTCGGCATGACGATCGCCCCAAGACCGTCCGAGTTTCTTGAGCAAGTCCTCATCAACGGATCTCAAGCAAGGTCAAACTTGCAGCCGCAGGAGAAAGCCGAACTTGCCAGAGCCATGGAAGCTAACTTGGGTCGATCCCTTTCCACAACAAAGTTTGATCGAGCGCAGCGAGGCCCACTCTCAGACCAAAGCAATGAGCCGTCGACGGCAGCCACAAAGAAGTCGAAGGCTGGGACTATAGATCTAGACTCCTGGAAGACCAAGGCCAAGCTTTCCCGCGAGATCGTCGAGGTGTCTGATGATGAATTCGAGGACTCGGGACTCAACGATCGTGATCTTCTTTCCATCAGTCACTCTGCAGAATTGATGAAAGGAATGAAAGCGTCTATTGCAGAAAGGGACAGACAGCTCGCCCCTAAGGAACGCAAAGCACTGGAGGTTCGAGCACGCAAACCTGCCTTGAAGATCGCCAAAGCAGCCAACGCTAGTGTCTCATCGGATGCTGAACGTGCACTTTTCCGTGAAAAGCGTGAGAAAGAGAGGGAGGCAAAGAAAAAGCGAGATGCTGAAACACTTGCAATGTTCAAGAAGAGGGCTGGTCTTTCCGGGCCAGCACTCGGGGAGGGCTCGGGCTTGGCAGGTATTGGTGTCAATGGCAAGGACCATGCTCCAAAGGGTCAGAGCATGATGGTATCATCAGGCTCGGAGTCCGAGTCCGAAGATGACCTAGATCGAGAGTTATTTGGAGATGTCTCCACAGCCGTCAATGTACCCAGCCACGATCGCTTCTTCAAGCCTGCTAACGGGTTGCCGGCCCCGATCAGAGGCCCAATCAAGAAAATGCGACAAGCCAGGTCTGCTAAAGATATGCGTGCCCGGCTAGCACCAGACCTCACGGCCCTTCACAAGACCATCCTTGGGTGGGACTTCTTCCACGGCGGCGATTTCCCACCAGGATCAGATAGAGATAATTACAGCCTGGTAACGAGCACTTTTCGAACACCAAATGAATATCAGAATACTTTTGAGCCACTGTTGATTTTGGAAGCATGGCAGGGTTTTCTAAAATCGAAAGAAGAAGGCAACTTCAAGACTTTTGAGGTCAACGTAGCAAATCGTATGAATGTGGACGCCTTCCTTGAGTTGAGCACAACCTTGCCAATAGCGGAAGCTAAAGAGCTAGGCATCGGTGAAGCGGACATCATTCTAATGTCTAAAGGTCAGTCGCCGTCAGCCGAAGTCCAGCAACCACACTGCCTCGCGCGAGTATGGAAGACCGCTCGCAAAAAGGCTACATTAGACATCACGTATAGGGCGAACGTGGGTAATGGGTTGGTCGCATCGATGGTGCCAAATGCAAAATTATATGCTGTCAAGGTTGCGTCTATAACTCCTCTAGAGAGAGAATACGGAGCTTTGATGGGTTTGAAATACTTTGACCTCTGTGATGAGGTCATAAGGGCCAAGCCGTCGCCTTTGCTCGATTACTCGGACAAGCAATTAGCACCGCTGATAACGAATTACAATATCAACAGAGCGCAGGCGAAAGCCGTCAAATCCGCGGTTGACAACGATGCTTTCACTCTGATTCAGGGGTGAGTATTTTTATATTCCGGATTTGAAGCGGCTGTTGCTGACCATGTGAGGGTAGTCCACCTGGTTCAGGCAAGACCAAAACGATTGTTGCAATCGTCGGTGCACTATTGACAGGCAGCTTTGTGGATAAGGGCGTCCCAATAATTCGGCCACAATTAAATAATGGAAGTTCACAGGCTTCTGGCCATGGCTCTGCTACCAAAAAGCTTCTTGTCTGTGCGCCTAGCAATGCTGCAGTCGATGAGCTCGTGATGAGATTCAAGGAAGGCGTCAAGACGACCGATGGGAATCTTCAGAAGCTCTCGGTGATCCGACTTGGGCGCAGTGATGCCATCAATGCCAATGTTCTAGACGTTACCTTGGACGAGCTTGTCAACGCAAAGCTCAATCTGGCAAGCAATAAGAAGAACAGTGCAGGAGACGACATTCACAAGGTTATGATGGCCCATAAAGCCACAAGTGAAGAACTTCAGGCTCTCCGCACCCAGATGGACGAGTTCAGAGCAAGCGGGAAGCCAGTCTCTTCAGATCAGGATCATCAATTTGAGGTACTCAAGAGGAAAAAGCAGCAGTTAAGCAATCAGATTGATACTGCCCGGGATGGTGGAGACATTGCGGCCAGAGACGCCGAGTTGAGTAAACGTCGTGTACAACAAGGAATCCTGAACGATTCTCATGTGATTTGTGCTACTCTGAGCGGCAGTGGTCATGAAATGTTCCAAAATCTAAACATTGAATTTGAGACTGTTGTCATCGATGAAGCGGCTCAATCCATCGAACTCAGTGCGCTCATTCCTCTAAAATACGGATGCTCCAAATGCATCTTGGTAGGCGACCCTAAACAGCTGCCACCAACGGTATTGTCACGAGAAGCCGCACGTTTCCAGTACGAGCAAAGTTTGTTCGTGCGGATGCAGAGTAACCACCCTAAGGATGTCCATCTCCTGGACACTCAGTACCGAATGCATCCTGAGATCAGCGTTTTCCCAAGTAATGTCTTCTACGACGCTAAGCTGCTTGATGGTCCTGGGATGGCCAAGTTGAGGGCACGGCCTTGGCATCAAAGCAAGGTCCTTGGACCTTATCGTTTCTTCGATGTTCAAGGCCATCACCAAAGTGCTCCGCGCGGTCATTCTTTGATCAATCTCGCGGAAATAGACGTTGCTCTTCAGCTCTTCGACCGATTGATTACCGATTGTAGAGGATACGACTTCAAAGGAAAAGTTGGCATTATCACTCCATACAAGAGTCAGCTTCGGGAGCTCCGATCACGCTTTGCTCAAAGGTACGGCGACGCTGTGTTTGCTACAATCGAGTTCAACACCACCGATGCGTTTCAGGGGCGTGAGAGTGAAATCATCATCTTCTCTTGCGTCAGAGCATCGGTAAGGAAGGGCATCGGCTTTTTGTCAGATATTCGAAGAATGAACGTTGGCATTACCCGCGCAAAGTGTTCCCTCTGGGTTCTGGGTAATTCTGAATCTTTGATGCAAGGAGAATTCTGGGGCCGCCTCGTTCAGGATGCGAAGTCTCGAGATCGCTATACAAGTGGCGATTTGAGTCTTTTGTTGGGAAACCCGTTATTGACCCTCGACTCAATGACACTGGCTGCTATGAACAGACCATCACCGTTGACGAGTACCGTGTCTGCTAGTGGAAATGATGTCGATATGCATGATGCACCAATGATTGGTGGCTACACAGCTACAAGCAGTAGCCGTAGCTCTGCCATTGTTGACTCAACAGACGAGAACAAATTGCTAGACGAACCTAGATCGATAGTCTACCATCCAGCGGGGGGATCAAATGGTCTCAATCTTAATGCCAATTGCCAGAGATGTGGCAGTTTCACTCATTATACGAATAAATGCGCCAATGCAGATGCCAAGGCTCACGCTGGCGGGCAATGCTTTCGGTGCAACGAGGACGGCCACTCGAAGGCGACTTGCACCACCGATAAGTGCCTAACATGCGGAGAATTCGGGCATCTTCAGAGAACCTGCACCACTATCAAACCGCTGTCTAGCAGGGACAGGCTGAGAATCAGCAAGCAAGAAGCGGAACACAAGAGCTTCTTGCAACGCGCGACAGAATTGCAAAGGAAGAGACAACTAGGCGATCACGATAAGAAAGTACCATTGGTACAAGCTACGTCTAGCACTTCCTCCTTGGGAAATGCTAGCAAGAGCGCCTCTGGACTGGAACAGGTGACTGGCATGAAGAGGAGGCGTGGATCTTCGCCTCCAGCCGGTGCTCCTAAGGGGCCCAAGGTCAGAAAAGACACTGAGGAAGCTCCTGGCACGAATCTACAGCAACTACGTTCGCCTTCGAATAGTACTCAGCCGCTCTCTAGGCTTCCCAATGGAGTGCAGAGGAGAGAGCGCCTGGGGTCGTCCACCCACCAGACGGTGTCCTCGAAGGTGGGGAACAGTAATTCCGACCTGAACAGACCCAATCATTTTGTTGCTATGGCAGAAGAAATCGGCAAGAATACGGAGAATGCCAGAGAATCCATTCCACCTCCCAAATCTACCCATCGAGCTCCTAGACCACCAAGCAATACATCAGATGTGACGAATTCCAAGGGGCATCTGCCGAATCCCAGACACGCGGGAGATAGCTACAGACCCGGGAATGGGTCCAGCGCTTTGTTAGAAGACAGGTCGCGACCAGAGGATGGAGCGAAAGGTAACCCCCCATCAAGACAACCACCTCCGATGAACATCATGGTGAAGCCACCCAGGAAAAAGAAGGAAGTGGACCCCTTCATCAAACCCAAAAGAAGACCGTGATCTCTATCCTCGTGAGTTCGTTTTAGCGTTGCATTCAGCAAGGCGCTTGGTAGACGCATGCATTTACAGGGAGTTTCTGAGACTATGAGATACCCAATATGGCCGCCTGAGTAGGCGTTAGAACAGGGCGAAGCCCAGAATCAATGGAAGGCGTTGCCTCTTCTTAACGGCATGTAGTTTTCACGACAACTTGAGAAATCCACCTTGGTCTAAGGCCAAGGACCGTAGGGAATTCATTGGAGCTAATGGATCAGCTCTTCCAGTGTGCGAACTGTTTCACCCGTGGCAGTGGATTCTCTATATGCTTGGCGTTCACTCCTTGCATGATCCGACATGTGTGCCTTGAACACTTAACCCAGCTCCACTCTCTTCCCATCTGACGTGTACAAGGTGGAAATGCGCAAAGAGGGAACCTCAAGCTTCTCGGTGATATGAACCTATCTTGTCCGCCATCGCTCGTCCTTTCCCGGTGGTAATCACAATTGTGATCCCCTTTCTCCGATCCCAATCTCTCCTTGCAACAATGTTCTTCATTCTCAATTGATCCTTACCATGATTGAGCTACCCGAAACGCGATCAAGTCTGCATTGACCCTCCAGCTTTGATCAAACGCAGATAATGGCGGCGCCTGCCGTCAAGCACGATCCATCATCAATAGAGCCTCCTACGCCAAAGAAGGGTACCTATGGGAAAAGGCAACGACTACCACCGCCGACGCCTGTACCAAAGCCTCGCAGCGCAGGCTTTGTTCTCCGCTCCAGAAGATCCAACACTGCCGATTTCAGCGAGTTTGTGGATGTCCAGCAGACAGATAAACTGATACGTAAATTCTTCGACGAAAGCCGTCAAGGAGGACCGAAAGTCGAGCCCAAGGCCATACACGCACGTCACCAGCATATCGGAAGGCAGATCAAGAGATTGCTTCAGATACACCCTTCGTCAGAGCCCCGGGCGGGAACAGGCGCGACCACCATTTCTTCGAGATCCATGGTCACACAGCAAACGCCGGACGGACGGACATACGGTCAGATTGTGACCTGCCACCCCTACGATGTGGCGCTCAATGTGTCAACGTATGATGTGAACAAGATGAGGAGGACGGCGAGTACTGCGACGCAAGGACACCCAAAGCGCAACAAATCGGTCAAAACCGCCGAAGTAAACCCCGACTCGGAATTATCATTGAAAAGACGAAGCAATGGCCTCCCTGAACTCACACAAGAGCATCCAGCCCTGGAAGTAGGTTGTCATCCCCATTCTACAGATGCTGGGCTCCAAGAGCCTGCATCCAAGGTCTTGATCCATAGGGTTCTCAATAGCAGAAGACGGAAGGAGATGATCACACCAACCCAAATCCCTACAGAAATACCTAGACCATGTGTTGGGGCGCCCGTCATCCCATCACCAAGGAAGAGTATTCTCCATCATGATCTCGGCTTTGCGAGCAATTGGACGGAAAGCTTCAGCGCTTCGCAAGAGCCAGAGGCCAAGGATTCTCCGTCTCAAATTTCAAAGCGCGACCCGGACAACGAGCCAATCGGCCGAGACTTCGCTATTGTTGGCGCTGATCTGCTCCGGCATCTTCGAGACAAAGAGCGAAGATCTTGCAGTCCGGAGAAGGGAGCAGAGCCACAGGATGTAGTGGCTGGACTATCGCACAGCTATCCAGCTTCAGCTTTCCCATGCTTTAGGCAACGCATTGAAGATCTTCGAGCCATTAATACCCACGGTAATACTCAAAGCCATACGCCCCAAGACATACAAGAGCGTCCATCAGCTCCCCCATCGTCAGCAAATGAGTTGGTTTCAGAAGGTAGACCAAGGTTGAAACCCTCCCCCGTAATCCAGCGTCACTCCAAGCAGCCATCCGTGATCTCCGCCGAGACGGCAGCAGAAGACGTGCAATCAGACGCATCATCAGGCGTGGTATCCAATGCCCAAAGCGCCGTTTTCATGCGTGGCCAGATCGCCACTGATGATTCTCACACACGCAAGCCGTCAATGCCGGGTCCCCCACCTATTGGAGCTCTACCCTCATTGCCCGAAATTTATGATGGCCCAGCTCCTGCCACACCAAGGTTTAGGGACGCAAGTCAGAGAGTGAAAGTCTTGGGAAACTCGCCTAGGACGGTAGCTGTGCCGACAAAATCACCAAAGAGGCCCGAGTACAGATTCGTTCCAAGTGACTGCAGTCCACCCAAGGTCAAGAAATCCGCTCCCCTGAAGCAATCGAAGGATGCTGCACCAGAACAGCTCATTCATTCATCGCCAACGCAAGTCCGAACCAAGAGAGAAGGCTTCGTATTCCTACGCCCAGACCAGCTCCCTAAGAGCGTGAGTGCAGACGACATGGACCGATGGCAGCAGCAACGAAACGAAAGGACCAATGCTTGCAAATTTCGTGACCTGGCTCGCAATGGATTTCGCAAGGCAAACCAAGAGAGTGTGGACACTGCAATCTCGGGAGGAACCCGTTGTGAAAAGCGCCATGATGATATTGAAGTACAGCCAAGTACCGAAGACTCATCCTTTTCCAGTCTCTTCTCCGCGAGACACGGGCCACACACCTCTCAAGCTACCGACTTGAGCCCGTCCAATACAATGCACCGCGGTGAAAGTAGCGCGCTATTCAATTACAGAAAGAGCAGCACCATCTCCCAGAGACTCTCCCCAATTATGGTGGTAGCTGAGCAAAAACCCATAGCCCCAGATCAAAACATATCTTCTCAGATGGATCGTGCAAGCCATAGAGACAGTATCAACGAGACGGAGAACTCGAGGTCCGGTAGGGACCACCCCGAAGAAGCACTAAGAATACTGCGACCAAATGGCTTCCAATCCAGTCCATCGCACCCGCCATCTCCGTCACTGCAATTATTAGAAGATCAAGTCAAAGCACGTCCTATATCTGCCCACTCGATGACAGCCCCCCGCCCTGTGGCATCGAGGACACCGACGCCATTCACGCACTCAATCCTACGGGCACATTCAAATCGGTCTTCTCACAGAACTTCCATGCACGAAGCACAAGTAAGTGATCTTGAAGCGCGACTTTCCGCGATCGAGAAGAAGAACGTCATGTTAGAGCGGGCTTTCTTTGCAGTGATCAATACTTCTGCTCCCTATGGTGGCTTTGACGGCGGCGGAGGGCCCAGCATAATATACAGTGGTGGCGAGGGACTGAGTAATGGTGGTTCGTACAATGGTATTGGCGGCGGTGCGGGTGAGAGGAGCAGCGGAGGGAGTGCGACTGAGAGTTTGTATGTGGGGTTGGAGAACTTGCTGGCGTTGCATGCGAGTGAGGTGGCGAAGAGATTGAGTACGAGCAGTGAGCCGCCGTAAAGAGGGCGGTTGTGTGATTGATGCTGTTATTGGACGAGTGCTTCGTTAGATCTAGCCATGGACAACGTGAAGTCGTTTTCTCATCACACTCTGATCATGCTTTAGAGATCCATATCGTAGAACGGCACAGAGACGGACAGGGAAGTGAGCATTACCGCTTCCGCTGTCGTTACAGTGTCTTCTCCAGTGTAATTCTATTTGGATCCTCTGACAATTGACTTGCCTAATTTGCTCAATGATGCTCCTTATCAGGCCTGTGCCATACTACGTTGTCGACTTGCGGCCCCCTTGAACAACCTTCCGGGCGAAAGAGACCATCTTCATCTCATATGCTACTGCAGCTATTGCATCAACTTGTGAGCAACCGTCAACAGCTGTGTCAATGTGTTCGTTGCACGCTTAGTCTTTGGGCTTGAAATCAGATTCAAGTCGACACCAGTGCCAAACATGCTGCCCCTTTCAAGAGATGGCAGATGGACAGTATTCAAATTAATTGAGGGGACACGTACGCCTTCGAGCACTTTCCTCTAATTTGGCCGATTAGACGGGCTGAATCCGATATATATGCAAAATGACCGTCGCCTCTTTGCATCTTGGCCCTGATCTCGGTTGGACTTTAGAAGGGTTCACCTGGAAGAGGCGCATACCTGGAAGGGGCGCACTCTACAGGGTAACAGGGCAACCAGAGTAATCTACAGCATAAACATCGTCTTTAATAGTTCTTATGATCTACCGACTTACTCTAATATTAACTTCATAGATATTACTTAATTAATGTAGTATAATAGAACGTGAATGGTAGGAGATATATTCTAGGGCTAATTAAAGCTAGTGACCCTATAGGGCTGAGCCTCTTCCGGGTACGCGCCCCTTCTAGGTGAACCCTTCTATGCTAGGCTCGACGGTCATTCTACTTCTGACCGTTACCTGCGAGGACTAACACGGTCTTAAGAGTCCCTGGTCGCTTATAAAGAAGAACGAAGACTCAACGCCCTCGGGGCGTTCCCCAGGATTCGTTCCTCTGAGCTCACGAACATAATTACTTGTTATTCAAACACCATCCTCGCCCGATTGGGTTTCGGGCATCGCTTGCATCTATGAGGACTGGTATTTTGGAGTGGGGCTTCTTCAATTAGACTTTCCTTGGGATCAATACCTCAGATCTGCGCTGTCACTTTGCTATACAACGTTCTTTTTCTTCCTGGCCAATTTCACCGTTCAGGCACATTTCTCTAATTTCGTGATGTTCACAGTTGGGAGATGTTGCCCAGAAGTCGTTCTAATCCCCTGCCATGGAACCTGTCCCCTATACATGCAGCGTCGAGACCCTCTAAGTGTTTGAGAGGCCGTCATGAGTTTTGCAATTCTGGCTTAGAGTCACATTTGTACAAAGAGATTGCAGTATGCCGCAGGAGTATCCTACGAATACTTTGCCGTAGAATATTCTACAATGCCACATTGCTTGGCCGATCTAGTACTATTCTAGCACAGCCAAAAGCTCGCTCAGGGGGTGCCGCTTTACCACCAAGATGAGAGAGCTCTTGTTAACTTGGTGCCACACCACCCTTATCCTACTCCCTCAAACCAGCCGGGTGACAGACAACTCACACCCACCTCGTTTCCCCACCCTAAGAACTTTTCTCATTCAAGAATCGAAAAATTGCATGCCATTGCGCAGCCCACCTCACCGGCATGGTCGCCGACGCGGGGCATAGATACGAGGTAGCGATGCCACGCCCGTTTTCAGGAAGTCTTCAGTCCTCACTTTCGTGACACACAAGACAGCAAACAGCACATCTCCCACAGCATGATCTCAATGCCATGAGATGATGCACCGGAATGATGTATTGCCGGCGGAGCTATTGGAGAGAGCTACAGACAGCGGCTAGGACAATACGCAAAGAGGCCATCAGGAGAAGGATTGAATCAGTAAGAAGGACAACATGTGGTATGTGAAGAAGACCGAGAGAGATTAGGCATTACCTTGGGACGCTATGGAGAACGAGTGCGAAATCGAGACAAAGTTGTCGTGAGAGGTGACGCCTGAAATTTGACTGGAGTTCTATCTCGACTTTCTACTATCAAGCGCAATCAACAATTCGAGCCTTAGATTCTATGGTTACAGTTGCGAATTGCGGTCTTAGACGTGGTCGCCTGTGCCATAGCTTACGACAAACAGGCGCTGAACACTTTTCAAGACCAGAAAACTGTGTCTGCTGCTATGGGAGGATCATATAGTTCCTCCGATTGAGGAGACGATTGAGGAGACTTCGAATCGGCCATTGAACCAAGCGATACGGTCTGAAATTTCTCCTAGTTCATTTACGCTTCGTGGCGAGTTTCGACAAAACAGCACGCTCTCCCTCGCGCCAGTCACGACGCTCTGGTAGTCCGCAACGCAAGCCAACGCATGAAGGCCGTGCCTCAGTACGTTTGGTGATGGCACCTGATCTAGCACGCAAGACTTATGAATCTAGTCCTCTTCTTCTGGTCATACTGTACCCTGAATTTGGCCGCTTGTAGAACTGTCAATCCAGCGAGGCCACCCTGCATCACGACAAGACCGACTCCGGAAACCTGTGGCTGCTCCATCTTGAAAAATGCTGCAGTGGAGTACCCTATGCCAGAGACAAGATTGAGGGCACATTCCGTTACTGATACTGTTGTCTTATCACTGTCATAATCTTTCCATTGGACGGCCTTGTACTCGGCATCGAATACGGCCATGTACAGACCAAATTGGGCCAGCGAGCTGACAACATCCAGAACGATCAGTGCCTTTTCGGCAGCAGCTCCGCCTCCAGCCATAAAGACGACAAGGTTGCAGCAGCCTCGGTAGAATGAGATGGCACTTATCTGTCTCAAATATCAGTACGCCGGTGTATCGAGTGGCAATACATCACGAACCCAGTTTCGGAACTCTCCGCCTGGCAGTCCGCGCTCCGTTGGTATCGATGCTATAGATCCGAGCATCTGTAGGTGGTTAGTTGCTGTGAAGCACTCCATACACTGTCTACTCACGTCGAACACGATCCCCATCACGCTAAAGAAGGGCCCCGGTCCTGACATGGTTGCTTTGAGCGCAGCCTCTGTGCCTTTCGAGGCACCTTTGTACACGAGTTTAATCAGATTCCAGGTACCTTTGCTTACCACTAGCCCCAGTGCTATCTCGGCTTTCAAAACATCAAACTGATACGATGTCTGCTGATCGACTGTTTCATCACCATCAATGAGCTTCTTGACGACTTTGCGGTCAAGCCCCTGGACTGTGGGTGGCTTCTCTCCGGTAATAATTTTGGCCATTATTGTGGTCGGAATGGCTATAATCAGAGAAACAGCGTCGAAGAGAGTTAATTCCGATCCCGAGATCTTTCTCCAAAGAGAGCTGAAAATAGGGATCTTGATGGCCTTATTGCCAACTTTGATGATCTCGCTGCAGAGCTTCTGCACGAGTCGGAGTATACTGCTGACAAGGCCACGAACAACGCTCAAAGCAGTTTTAAGGACCCCTTTGGAGATATTGATGAGATCATCGCCTGATATCGCGCCCTCTCTCTTGAACAGCTGAGCGATGTCACTCGAGACTTTCGTCACCTCCTTTTCCAGCTTGATCATCGCAGGCTGAAAGACGGACGACCAAGTTGTGGTTGCTTCTGAATCCCCATCCACTGAGAAGCGTTCAGCTGAGCAAGTTATAGAAATGATGAGCGCGGCTTACCTGCTTCTACTTCGGTGGAGCTAGTCGCACCACCATTCTTCAATCTCTCTTGAGCCCAAGAAGCGCCTGTACCATTGCATGCCTCACTAGTCAACGACTTCCCCTTCTGATCAGCGCTGATCTTTGTCGGACCTACGGCGCCGAATTCGTCGATCTTCTGATCGAGCCTATCGAAGAAGACATCTACCTTCTGCTCGATGTCCCTTACCTTGTCACTTGCTGCTCCAATACTCGCAGTGATTAAAGTTGAAATAGTGGCCTTGGTTTCCTTGATGTCGCCCCAATTGAAGACAAAGCCGACGAAATCTTTCAGCTTCTGCCATCCTACTTTGATCTTCTCCCAAACCTGGCTCAGATCTCAGTGCTTGGAAGAGCGACTTATCAAGGAAAGAATTTACCCAGGTTGCAGCTTCACAGATCTTCTCCACGCAATCAAGCGTGAAGTGCCACACCTGCCCACCAAGTGTGCACACAAATTTCCAGACTTTCCCTGATGTTTCATTAGCCTCTGGTAAACTTGGGAAGAGCGAGCTTAGGTCACCCGCTGTATCAACGACCCAGTCTACCGCTTGATGAACCTTTTCTTTCATCCATTGCCATGCGTCCATAAGAAGCTCTTGGGCCCCAATGTTAACAGCCTCTGCAACTGCTTCAGCTCTCTTGAAGCCTTTCACCAGGCCTGAGCTGCCATCACGTGGGAGACTTGCGTGAGCGGCCTTCAAGGTGTTGAAGCATGCGAGGGCGCCAGACAGATCCGCCGTACCCGGTGAATTTGAGAACAACGGCTGACCTAATTTTGTTTTAGCCTTTCTTAGATGATCAGCATCTTTAAATGATGCAAGCTTCTCATGCATTTCTTTTATGGGCTTGGCGGACGGATCATGGATGAGTGGGTCGATCTGAATTATCTCGCCAGAGTTGCCCTTCACCTTAGACATGGTCAAACTTTGCGCTCCTAGCGACTTCGTTGGAACGATGAAATCCAGGGAGCCGCTATCGTCCATATCATACCAATCACCGTCCGGAGTTAAGGTACAGCTTAGGCCATTCAATGTCGCCTCAACCGCCGAGGCTGAGGCGATGAAAGCTCTACCAGCCGAGACTGGCATAGCTTCATTGTCCTGCACTCTGAAGGTTATGGTATAACTTTCGACTTCATAATTGTCAGTATTCGAAGGAACATAGAACGGCTCTGGCTTCCAGATACCAGTGTCACTGGCTTGCTGGAGTAGTTGGAGCTTTCCAAGACTATCATTCGAGACGAGCATCTGCCATGCAACATTGCCATTGCTGACCGACGGGGACGATGTGCAGACTGCAAATGAGCGGACTCGATTCTCCGGTAGGATCAGCGCTCTCTGTCCTCTGGAGAAGTCATTGTTCTGAGTACGAATATACCCCAGCTCACCGCGGATATTCGTAAACCATGCAGTACTGTATATGCCATCCTGAGCAACTCTCAAGCTACGAATGTTGTTCAACGTCGTTCCACGACCGGTGATAAGGTTCCCTGCTTCTGTCTTTTTGACTGCTTGGGAAGGGGTAAGATAGCAAATGCCTTCTGGACTACCAACAAGCAGGCTCGAGTATCCCCCGTCCTCGCTGAGCTCAAAAGACGATGCGATGCACCGGGCATCTGTTAGAGAACATTAGCCCGACATTGTGGTCTGTTGAATATCTCCTTTCCCTTACCGCTTGCGCATTTCAGCGATGTGACGAAGGACTTCTTAGATCCGTCATTCGCATCCGCATCAGGATACAAGAACCGCGCATATAACTTTGAGACACCGCCACTTTTGTACAACACGTACAGCCCCTTTCCGTAAAAGCTTACCGCAGGAGCAATATCGAGGATTCCAGAAGTGTTCTCTGGAGTCTGCTCATCATTTGCCGGTGACCACTCGTACCCATTTGGGGCCACGTCAATCCGTGTGATGTCAGAGCCCCAAGATGAGAGCTGATCGAGGCTTCTGTGGGTGATGTATATCGCGGGAAAGTCTGCAGGCACATGAGGATCATTCAGCATTGGGGTCTTGTGTGAGAAGTCAGCCGGATTCTATGGCTGCCTGCGGTAGATGCCAGTTTACCATCCAGATCTTTTCGATCTTGCCGACATCATGGTTGCCGCTGATCAATGGTAGGACTGAATCAGGTCTCAAGAATTGCGGAAAGAATGGCTGTGTGATGACGAGCTTTGTGGCACCGTCATCGGTCAGAACGCCCACACAGAGAAACACTTCTAGATTCGCAGCCTGTTGGACGTCGAAAGTCAAGACTCGGGATCTTTCAGATATCGAAAGACAGGGACTGATGTCCTCGATGCCGCTGTTGTTAGATTTGCCGTGTCTGACTGGCTTATTGTCAGATCCAAGTAGGGTGTGTGTGAGTCAACGGAGCTCACTCGACTGCAGTCGTGGAATTGAAGCATTGCTGATGCTGATGACGAACGGCCGGCGATCTTCATCCAAGATCAGGCGAAAATAGGATCCCCCAGGTACTGGAACGGCTGAGACCAGATTGGTCATCAATTCCGAGTCGGCGTAGACTTGCGCCATAGCGATGAGTGAGATTGGAAGGAAGAGCAATTGGCAGATGGACTTGAGGTTCCTCTTCGACCTTTGTAATATCCGTGTGCACTGTCAGACCGAGTTCTAGACGGCAAAGTCTAGTGGCTTTTTCGGCGAGCACAGAAACGTCACTCCACGCTGTCAATACAGTGGCGTTCATCTTGGAGCTGAATCTTTGGTATCTGTTATGAACGACCGGAGTCTGGACGTACGCTTGCTCTCCGTGTATCTCAGACCGACCTATCACTGAAGATGGCGTGTCTGGAGGAAGGGCAGAATGTTCTCATAGTAGCTGCCAAGCAGCCAGCGGAAGGTTGCTCGGCAGGACTTAAGGGTCTAGCGCCCGCACTAAAGCGCTAGCCCTTCCCTTCCTGGGGATGATTCAGCTAGCCACTTTTGTCCGCTACTCCGTAGTACGCACAGCTTTCGCTTTACTACCATGTCCGACCTATCAGGAAGCTGCGAAAACGATCCCCATCCACCGTCTTTTCGACCATACGGAGTACCATACCTTACATTCTTGTGGCGTACTTGAACTGGCGATATGTCGGTTTTAGCTCGGCTACTCGTCCCAAAGGGCATGTACCTTGGTCTGGGAAGGCCCCAGTTGTCACTAGTCGAAGATCTGTTGATGACCCACGACGTGTATCGCTTTTTGCGACGCCGCTACTGCCGTGGCGCACTTCGAACGAGAGCTGAAGCGTCGGTGTGGAGGAAGATAATGCCCATCGATCCGAGCAATCGTCGACGCTCCTGATGTATCGCTCCTGCAGGTGCCAATTACACAGGAAGGTCGATTACACGTCTTGCGGGACACTACTATCTATGGAAGGAACGCTAACTAATTCCATCGTCAATATGCTGGCACTTCCAAGTACATGCGGCGCTGTACGCTTTACAGAAATGGTGAACTCCGTGACCCCTCTTTTAGCTATGACAGCGTGGCATGCCAGCACCTGTAGACACCCATGGTCGACGGTCGGTGGCTGGCTGGAAAATGACTTGACCCCACCCAGCCGACGCTGGCAGTGGGGTTTGTAGGTTGGTCCTCGATCACTGTAAGACAGTATGGGACCTTCGAACAGTCCTACTCAGCTCATCTCGAACAACGCCACCAGGTGAGGACCCAAGGGCCAAAATGACTGGATCACTCCTCGGTCTATATATTCGTGAACCCCGTAGCAAAGCTTCGAAGCGTCGACAGTTGGTCTTGCAAACTTTCGATAATTTCTTGGACAAATAAATTGCCACTCTCCGCTGCAATTGAGCTCGCTCATATCACCATGAGCGCTCGTATCGATCGGTTAACGGTATTTATACTCTTCCGCAGACCAACGGCCACCCGCTGATGAGAATACAGACCGGTGAATATCATCAAGTCTTTGCCTTGTAAGACCTATTCCTTGTTGCTATACCGGGTCACTTAAATCCTGCTCTTAGAACTCAGTACATGATCAATTTGGGTCTCGAGAACCTGTACAAGGAGAAAGGCTTTGAGGACCCAGCCAAAAAGCCATACCAGATCAAGACATTGGGTCACGGCTTCTCGAATCTGAGGCTTGGACCCCCAAAGATCATCATTGAAACGCTCGACGACAATCATACAAATATTTTGTATAGAGTCCACTTGAAGAGTGGCGTTTTTGCGACCGCTGTCGACGGCCCAGGTGGTGCCCCGCCCGAAGAATCAGATCTCGCATCAGTCAGATATGTCGTTAACGACTGGTATTTCACTTTTCAGGTGGATCTCGGTAAAGTTTCCACGACTTTCGGATATGGATCGAACCTAACAGGGCAACAGCACAAATTGTTCTCACGGACGAGGATCCCCGCAAGGAGGTTGCTCTGAAGAAGCTGAAGCGTGTAATGGGCAAGGACGAGGATCCCGGTAAGGACGTTGATCCGGAGAAGCTGGAGCGTGCAATGGGCAAGTACACGGTTCAACAGCTGATGGTAAACATGAAGAGTAAGCGACAAGCCCTCAAATTGCTGGTACGTTACTGAAGCACTTCTAAAGCTGCCAAAATCAGCAATGCAATACCTCAAGAGACCTCATTTGGAGTCTGGACCGACAAGGACAATAATCTGAACGGAGCTGGAGAGCCTATGAACGAGCATAAAATCAAGCCTGGACAGCCAAGAAATTGGGATGCAGAGCCTCATGGAGTGAAAGCAACCTTTCTCTTCATCATTGGTTTAGTCATCGAACAATTGACTAGTGCGGACTTGCAAAACCTCGGCGTAACCGCGCAAGCCATTGATGCGAAAAGGGTCTCGGTCTCAGGTACGCTAAGTATCTATGCTGATAGCAATGGCCCAGTGGGAGACTGACAGTGTATAGATGCGGGCCATCCGCCTACCTTCATGCCTGTCGACTGCCGCTTTCAGATGTATCCATGGATGGATTCCAGTGATCCCCTCTATGAGGAATATAATGGAATTGGTGGCAATGGGCGCCTCAATTATCTGCTCTACTTGGAGATGACCGGCAATGAAGATGGTGCCGTTTCCAAAGCCTCCAAAGACGGCAGATACCTCAAAGAGATGGGCAATTGGACGGATGGACGCAGCCCGGGTCAAGAACCAAGATCCAAATTCGGAACATTCATGCTTACCGAGAAGAAATTCTTGGAGGAATACTTGCTGCCAAAGTTTGATAAGATGAATCGAATGGTCAAGATCGATCTGAGTGACCTCAAGGCTGATGTCCGTACGGAAGGTCTCTATTCCTATTTCCCCCAGGACATCAAGCTGGCCATCGGAGCAGGAGTACACGCCGGTCCTGACCCAATAGACGCTCAGTACCGTTTCCAGAAAAAGCCCGCTCCTCCTGAGGGCATGTCCTTCCCTACAGTGCTTCCTTCTAACGCGATGACGTGGTACTGGACTTTCATCGATGACGAAATGAAAGTCCATAAATATGACAGATATCTCAACATCGGCTACAAAGCTGAGCATTGGGGCGAGGCAACAAGTGTGTCTGAATAATGTCAAGTATGAAAAGGTCAGGGCGCTAATTTGGACTTCAGGCTCAAGTGGTACCCGTCTTTCTATTATTCCTGGCAGCGATCAAATAAAATTCGAAGGCACCTCATCTTCAAGGATATATTGGGAGCGCGACTGGGACATTGTCCCAAACGGAAAAGCTGAGTGAGAGCAGATCGATGCGCTTTGTTGCCTTCATCCCAAGCTGACGTAACATGATATATAGACTTGTCTGTAAAGCCAGCTGGTCGCTCACCATCACGATGGCCGAAGTCTCCGATGGGGGGCTGCAGCTTCAAATCGATGCTCCCGCTCCGAAGGTGATATTCAGTGGAAAGAATTTCAACGAGTTGTCATCATATCAGACATACATAGAGAACTCCTACAGGCAGGCTGGGCACAACTTCGCTGCCATTACGAATTCCTTGAAGAACAGTCTTGAAGGTCAAGAGCGTTTCTTCTTACCGGTGGGTCCCCAGCTTGTTCAACTTGTAACAGTACTGATTGCTGCCAGGCTTCTGGTATCTTTTTCTTCAAGAACCCCATTTTTAATCATCGAGGTGCGCTGCTTTGTGAACTCGAATATAATGGGTGAGCTACACAGGTTCTCCCCAAGTATTGTGTGTAATGGCTCTGACCTCGCCATTCAGGAACGCTAATCTGAAGACGCCGAACGGAGACGCATCGGCGCGTGAGGCCATCGGCAATACCAAGGTCGAGGACATGCCGTCTGCTGTTTCCGACCTTACCACCAAAAATGAGAAGAGAACTGGTAAAGGGACCGCAGACCCTAGCAAAGAAGACAAAACGTGAGCCAGGCCAAAGTCTTTGGTCATCGATCAATAGTCTCCTGCCTTTACGTTCATGCGCACCCGCACAAGGCTTCCACAGATATGTACACAGGTATATAGCATATTGTTCCTGACAGCGTTCAGTCGCCTCTTGACTTCGAAGCTAGCTGTCTTGTTACTGCGAGCCAAGCAGCTTCTTTGCGTGATTGATCATACCCAAAGCTTTGTGCGTGCAGACCGGTTAAGCTAACAACAGTCTCAATCTTGCCTACAAATACTCTATGACTATACAGAACCACTGTAATGCGGGGGGTTTCATTTCCTGGTTAGCGAGAGCAAGTGATCTGTTAAACACCTTCTGAACCAAACTTGGGGCCAGAAGAACATACCCAGTTTCTGGTATCGAAGATGACGAGTATGCCTCGTCATATATTTCACTCAATTATTCCTGTCACTCTGATCAACAGTCTTTTCATACAAAAGTCCACTACAGCTTCCTCCCTAACTCCTAGAGGACCTGTTTTCGTTAAGCATCTAATAACACGTCATTCACCTACCCATTATTGCGTCCTTGTTTTCTACATACAAAAACCCTCCCCCACACTATCATTGGTACAAAAGCACTCAAAAACTGATCCAACGCCCTTCTCTCCTTGACTCCAGTCATTCCGTAAATAGATTCCTCGCAGGAAGACCGAGTTGACGCCCTATTTGCGCTCAGCAAGATGATTGCACCTATCGATTACAAAATAGCAATCACGTTTCTTTTACAGAATGTGCTGTTTCATATGTATATCGTATCTTTCAGCAGTTGCTGCTTCTGTAAGCGTGGTGAAGGGTCAGCACAAAGGACGGTCCATTCGGCAGACGTTTCGGTAGCAATAGCAGAAAAAGATAAAGCAGGACAGTGATGTGTACCTCTCTAATGGCTTAGGCATTGGTTACTTTCTTATCTGCTTCGGAAAATGGGTGAGAATGAATGATTCCAGGCGTCTTAGGCTCCGCGTCATGGCCATTGTAATGCGGAACGCAATCACAGCTGAAGATGTTGGTATGAGCTAAGCTCCGGACCTGTTGCCGTCGAGAGCGCAGTGGCGCAAAGCACCGGTCGGGTTTTCAAGATGGTACGAATCGGTCTTGATGGTGTGGTAGGCTGTGCAGTCGGTAAGAAGGATCTCGTCGCGGCCTGTGTAGGCTGTGTGGGGGTTTGAGGGGGCTTAGCTGGGTTTTGGGGGGAGTTGTACAAGAAAGAAGATGAGCGAGGGAGGGGGGACGTGTGTTCTAGACGTCTCTTTACATTGTAGAATATTTTGGCTGATGGGGTTGGTGCTCAAGTGCGTGGCTATGGTGAAGGGGGGATGCAAGAGAGTGGAAGGGGAATCAAGTTGAGTGAGGGACTCGGTGAGATCACCTGGATGTGGGGACAGCAACACTCTGGAAATGCTTGGGAGAAAACTTAGTTAGAGCAGGAGTGGAAAGAGATGAGAATGTAGACCTGGTGACATGTTTTGTTCAGAGGAGGCTTGCACCGATAGCGTGATCCGTGAGACAGGCCTGAATCGAATAGAATTGATTATACTGGGATTACTGATCTGCTCATGCCATACCATCCACCTCCTCAGTTCTGAATTTTTTAACGGAGGGAGTCGCATATACCGACTATCGCCGTATACAAAGGGTGCTCTGACCACAGACTTAAGCCCATGTGCAAAACGGACGTCCTGTAAGTAGTGCCTGTAACGAGGGTGAGGACATAGTCATGCTGTCGGCGACGTTCAGTTCCAGGATGATTCGGCTTCGAATTTGGCTTTTTGGGTATGGGAATGGGCAATGTGGCATATTTGTGGAGTATTCTCATGATTTTGACGGGCCTTAATTGCTTCTAAAGAATTATTGACAATAGGGGTGCTGATCGCTGACTGCCCGAAATTGCAACTCTTTAAAACACGGCTCTCCTTGCACTTTCGGTTTTTGTGATTAAGAAGCCGTTGAGAATGTCATCACGAAGAGATAAGATCATATCATGGCGCGACAAATACAGCATACTTGTTCGCAAGGGCACCCATGGAGCCCTCAGGCAAAGTCTTTCTCGCCGGTATGTATAAGTATTACGATCTTTATGCTTATGACAGAAGACAAAGCCACATACACAGAACCTCCGGATGTTGGACGATTCAAGATAGAGGATATCTGACAACCTGGCATGGATTGTAATGTGACTAGCACAAGGCATAGCACCGAAGACGGTCTTATGCGTGTCCCACGTAGGCTATCCTGTAGCTTGGTTCCAGAATGGACATGCCGTAGCTTGCTCTGATTCCAGATCCATTGAGTAGCATACAAATGTCGTTCGTGACGGCGTGATGTGTTGTAGTTCTATGGGTCACTAAAGCGGCGCTGACGCTAGACCTAGCTGGGGGTGTTCTAGAATAGGGTCAGGGCAGCCTTCAGTCTGCTTGGCACTCTCACTGAATATTGCGAGGCAGCTGTGTGATAAAGCTACTACTTATAACCCGCGAGGATTACCATAGCTTACTTCGTAGTATTATATATTGTTTGCTCTGAACAAGGCACTGTCTCGCCCGATCCATCCCTCAGGATTGCGAACCCCATCACCCTACATGCTTCCGAGAGGCTTCCCAGAGCTAGAATAAGCTAGGACCGTATGAAGTTTCCCAATCGTTCTAGATGAACATACAACGTACAGCATGCCTTCTGTACTGTCTGATGCAGACAAGGAGACAGTCAAGAGGGTAGTCCCCAAGGCTGCGAACAAAATTCATGCCGTCGCTGTTGCGAAACTCTACGTCGCGCATCCGAACAAGCAAAGATGGACATATACTGGCTTACAAGGGGCAGCGGTGTTGGCGAATGATCTAGTGGGGAATACGTATTGGTTAAAGATGGTGGACGTATCAGTGCGCCATATATCTGCAAGTGCGTTTGGTTAATACTGACCGTAAGCAGGGCTCTAATCGCGGTGTTGTCTGGGACCAAGAAATTTATGACCCTTTCCATTACAACCAAGACCGGACATTCTTCCATTCATTCGAGCTTGAGGATTGCTTGGCGGGCCTTTCATTCGTAGACGAGAAGGAAGCCAAACAATTTAAGAAAAAGATGGATGACAGGGAGAAAAATGCGAGCAAGCAGACCAAAGCAACTCCTTTCCAAGGCTCGACCGCTCAGTCAACAGGGGCACCTCTCCCAAATGGCAAGTCTCACCACCGCTTTGGCCTTGGGAATTTGTTGCATGGCCAAAGATCCTCATCCGCTCCGCAAGTGCCACCACAGCAACCGCAAACTGTCATCCCTCCTCGCGAAATCTCGCAGCCGGAGCAGGCGCCGAGCAGTCCAACCCGTGAGAAAACTTCATCATTGGACACCGTGGATCCTTCTTGGAGAGGAATACTGGGCGAGCTGCTTGAGATGGGCATTACCGAGGACCAAATAGAGCAGCATTCGGACTTTATCAAAGACTACATTGAGCAAAGGAAAGCCAGCGGGAATGCAGTCGGCGGCGCCAACGCAAGTACTACAAATGGTATCAACGAGGACCGGCGGGCCAAAGCGCCCCCTCCTCCTCCTCCGCCTGGAGCATTGCCTACTAGATTAGAAGCAATCAGTCCTCAGGGCACTGGCAACCCAGCCTCTTCGAAGAGAGGTCCAGCGCCTGCAGTTCCGCCATCTCGCAGAAGTCGTCCAGACAGCCAGAGCACAACTTCATCGCATCAGGATAGGTCGCCCGAGAGGTCTCCTGCAAGAACACCATCACCGCCACGTCCAGCATACCAATTCAGAGCGCCTCCTCCGCTAACGGATGCTGGCAAGTTTGCGCATGTACCGGCGCCAAGCCTACCAACACGAATGCGGGCAACATCGAATGTGACGAATTCTGGCCCACCACCCCCTCCCAGACCACCGAAGACACCTATGGAAGACGAGGATGAAGTCAGGCCCAAGTTTGGCGTCCCTCCCCCTTTTCAAGGAGAACGAAAATCTTCAATAGCTCCCCCACCACCACCAAGCCGTGCTCCTCTTCAATCATCGCCACGCAACGGCCGAGATGCCAATGAGAGGAAAGCTGTACCACCTAACTCTGCTGCGCCACCACCGCTTCCACCCAAAGCTCCATCTGCACAACCTCCGTCTTCAGGTCCGCCTCCTCCGCCGCCTCTCCCAGCGGAGCGAAATACTGCCGTGACTCCACCTCCACCTCCTCTTCCGGCTACACCAAGGCCTGTGACAAGTATTCCACATACATCGGGACCGCCGCCTCCCCCACCGTTACCTTCATCGAGTGCGCCACCGCCACCTTCACTCCCTTCTTCTAGCGCTCCCCCGCCACCACCAATGCCATCGAGCGGTGGACCTCCTCCTCCGCCTTTACCGCCTGGACGAGGCGGCTTTGCTGCTCCTTCACTGCCACAGCCTGTAGGCGGCAAGGACGATCTTTTGGCATCCATACGAGGCAGTGGCGGCATAGGTGGGGGTAGATTAAAGAGGGTCAGTAGCCAAGAAAAACGTGATCGCAGTGCCGCTACAGTCCCCGGCGCAACACCCGCTGGCGTATCGGGGGGCGGCGCTCCACCGGCTCCTTCTGGTGGAGGCGGTTTGGGAGATGCTTTGGCCGCAGCATTGAGTCAAAGAAATAAGAAAGTCAGCGCCAGTGGTAAGGTTTTGTTCACTGTCACGCCTGTGTTGTTCCTGCTGACACCAGATCCCTGCAGATGACGAAGAGGACGACGATGACGATTGGGATGATCCGCCTAAACGTCGTTGAGTGATATGTAGACAAAGAGTCAAGGGTTTTGGACGCGCAACGGTTTGTTGCAATGGAGGTTGTGAAGCCTCAGGATCCGGACGTTGCCATACCCGGACTGTTCAACGTTTAGCGAAGGCGTTAGGGATCCTGTGCTTATGTCAACTGATATATATTAATATGTTGATGCATCGGATGTACTTGCATGAATCGAAATTTGAACATGATGTAAATTACATGACTCGAGCATCCCGATCTTGGCATTAATTCGTCGCGCCGCCGCAAACCCGCGTAGCGTATCTTGAATGTGCATCTAGACCAGACAGGTGCCTCACCTTTTGCTCATGTTCTGTTGACGAGATGAGAGCAGGTTCTGGCTTCACTGTGGTGGCACCTTCGTCATCTTTGCTCCGCTTTCTACGGTCCCAATGCGAGCAGGTTTGCTTCTCTACGCCCTCTGGTGCCATTAGGTGCCAGAATACCAAACCGCGACGGACAAGGACAATCTGCCCCGGCTTTTCGAGTCCTTCTCAGCGCTCAGCAAGATATCTGACGACCACTTCATCCCGAAAAGCGACATGTGAATCTTCAGTACTCAATCTCGACTTTTCACGGCCTCCCTCTAAGTATGGGCTCGCAAACCCCCTTGGCAGCGCAAGAGCACCAAGACCTCCCAAGAACAGAATATCATCTACATGCACGAATACAAGTCGGCACGCATCTACACGTATCTGGCCTTTGTTGAACAGACTGCTGAAGCCTAACGAATACAAGGAGAAGCCGAGAATAAAGCCCACTAATCTACCACCGCTACCCAGTTTCTTAGATGATGTCGGTGGCACGAGTCTTGGTCGCAACAAAGCAGGGAAAGCCGCAAATGAGATGAAACTCCGATGTACAGAATTTGACAAGGATGGGAAAGTCACGCTCATGGATGGGGAGTTTAAGAAGACGGAACTGATCGCGAAAGTATGGACCGCTGGGATGGGCCAGCATGCTGAGACTGTGGGGTGCTGACATACTTTTAGTATGGCCTTCTTCCCCGAGATCTCAGAAAGATCGATTCTTCTCTTTTACCTCATATACTCGTTCGACCCTCGGCCATCCTCATCAATCTGCTTCATCTGCGGGTGCTTATAAAGTACAATTGCGTCCTCGTGCTCGATGCGTACGGCACATCCGACTCGTATACCCAATCTCAGTTCATGTATGATCTGCAAGGTAAATTAGGCCAGAAGGAAGCATCACGGCAAGCAGGAGGCCTGCCTTATGAGTTTCGTGCCCTCGAAGCTGTGTTGATCAGTGTCACTACGGGATTGGAAGGCGAATTTGAAGGGGTTGCTCAGCCTGTCATGAGGGTTCTGCAAGAATTAGAAGAGGATATTGATAGAGACAAGCTACGGCACTTACTTATCTACTCTAAGAAGCTAGGAACTTTTGAGCAGAAGGCGAGGCTTGTGCGGGATGCCATTGATGATCTACTGGAAGCGGACGATGATCTAATCGCTATGTACCTAACGGAAAGAGCGCAAGGCAAGACGAGGGAAGAGGATGATCATACCGAGGTGGAGATGCTACTGGAGTCGTACCACAAAGTCTGCGACGAGATCGTTCAGTCAGCGGGCAACCTGGTCAGCAATATTCGAAACACGGAAGAAGTGTGAGTTTTGTACACAGCTATGAAGGATTTTTAAGGGCTGACTAGGACAGCGTGAAAGCTATCCTTGACGCCAACCGCAATTCTCTCATGCTACTCGATCTCAAATTTAGTATCGGTACCCTGGGTACTGGATCCGGCGCCTTCATTGCCGCTCTTTATGGAATGAATCTCAAAAACTTCATGGAAGAATCTGACCTCGGTTTCTTAGGGGTCACGGCCTGGTCATTTATCTTCGCAGCAATGGTTTGCGTTTATGGGTTGAAGAAACTTCGGAAAGTGCAGCGGGTCAGTATGTGGGGTGAACAAGGTGGCAGAGGTCGGGGACCATGGCGGGAAGTCACTCCGACACCTGCCTTACCGGGAGAGTCAAGAGGCGAGAGACTGAGAAGGCAGAAGGAGATGCGACAAGAGGATTTTGAGGGTGGAGGTGGATTTGGGACGGAGGGTGTGGGACCATTACCCCTGTCACTGAAAAGGGCGGGGAAGGATGCGGAGGGAGGGAAGCCATGATTGTCGATTGTCCTGGCAAGGCGTTGGGTGCAATGGATCACCATACTCTTTGTAGCATAGCGATGGAGCCAGGGTTGGCGCTTACATTGTAGCTATAGGATGCGTACATTTCACTCCATCAATATGGAAATTCTACAGTAAGTGCACGAGGCCTAGAATATGAGCCAGATGTTGATCGCCAGTCCTGTACCTACTTTATCGCATTTCGATCCAACCGGAACTTTTCAACCATATAATCTCGAACGTCACTTCCGCTCATTGATCGACATGCAAAGCCTTGAATGTGTCAAAGGCCTCATGCCCTCTTCCCGTTTGCTGGGATGGCAACAATGTTGTGTTTCGACCGCTAGAAAACGATAATCCTTGAATCCACTCCGCAGCCATGATGTCGAAGCCATGGCTCTTGGTATCTCCAGCATCACGAGGCATTGGTCTCCAGCTCGCCAGACGATTGCTCAAGACTACGGACTTACCTGTCATTGCAACGGCAAGGAAAGACCTCAAGAGCACAAATGAGGAAATCCTCGACGGTCTCAACGTTGACAAAAAGCGACTCGAAGTATTGAAGCTCGATGTGACAGGTACACATTCCCTCCATTTCATACAGCTACTCTGTTTACAAATGTAACTTAGACGAATCAACCATCTCAGATGCAGCATCTCACTGCTCCTCTCGCTTTCCCGACGGCTACCTCCGTCTGGCTTTCTGCATTCCTGGCATTCTACATCCCGAAAAATCCCCCTCTCAAATCGACCACACCAAAGCCATCCAAACCTTTCAAATCAACAGCCTGGGGCCCCTCCTCCTTGCCAAACATTTCACTCCCCTTCTTCCGAAGAAATCCACCATCGTCTCTCCTCTGGAGAACCTACCCACCTCTGCCGTGCTGGCATTGATGTCTGCGCGCGTCGGTTCAACGAGTGACAACTCTCTTGGCGGCTGGTATTCATATCGTGCGAGTAAGGCGGCTGTGAACAGTATCGCGAAGAGTGTGGATATCTTCTTAAGACAGAGGTGTGGCGATAAGGCGATGTGCGTCAGTCTACATCCGGGAACAGTGAAGACGGGGCTGAGTGAGGAATTTTGGGGGAGTACGCCGGTTGAGAAGTTGTTTTCACCAGAGTTTTCGGTGGAGAAGATGATTGAGGTGGTTAATACTGTTGGGGTGGAGGGAAGGGGAAAGTGTTGGGATTGGAAAGGGACGGAGATATTGCCATGAGAAGGCATGAAAACTATATCTCCGCATATCGATTGAATGTTTACCCAAAAAATCTGGGGTTTATATTTTCCAGAACATGTATAAGGGATGCCATAACTCGTCCTGCTGGTATACACCCAAGTCTCGAACAGCGCCAAGTATCGATCCCTTCCGAATCTCTCTACTTACTCTTTACGAGCACTCACGAGACGACAACTAGATAATAGGGTCTTTCCCGAGGTACTCATATCGAGTGAAGACGTTCCTATCATTGGACAGAAATTAGATTCCTGACATTTCCTTACCCCGTTCCCACCACCAGACAACGCGTTCGATATGTCCCCGAATGACTGAAAAGCCGCATCTCCTTCCAATGAATTCAACTCCGTAAGAAACTTTAAAATTGATCTGTATGTGCAAAAGGTTTGACTGATTCAGTCACCAAGTCCGCACGCTTCGCTGTGGTACGTTCCCGTGTCTCGGCCCGCTAAATCATTAGCCTAATATCTCCACATCTTCGATTGACGGTATCGATGTATCGTCGTCAATGCCACCCGAGCCCGGTAGACCATCGGTCAAACTGTCATTACCCCTAGTAAGTTCGCTGACATTGACGTACTCTCGTCTTTTCTCCCCTTGTACGCCAGTGCTCTGCGATTATTCCTCACGTCGACTAAGATCTACTCAAGGAATACCAGCAGGACATCTTCAGCGAACTACGAGCCGAGGATGAGCTTCTCATCTTGGCGCGAGGGCTGGGCCTTCTACGGGTAGTCACTAATCTCCTCCATTCGTATGACGCTGTGGGAAACAATCTGGTGGTGGTGGTTGGGGCGGATGAGAGAGAGAATGGGTGGATCGGCGAAGCACTGGCAGAGCATGCTGTCGTTAGCAGGACGCCAGCGGCCAGGGGCCTCACCTCTATCAATACCGATACGATGGGTGTGGGGACCCGGGAGAAGATGTACTCGCAAGGAGGCATATTCAGCATCACATCGAGGATATTGGTGGTGGATCTCCTGTCAAAGTTGCTAGACCCAGCTACTGTCACAGGTCTAGTTGTATTACATGCCGAGAGGATTGTTGCCACATCCATCGAAGCGTTCATCATACGTATATACCGCCAGATGAACAAAGCTGGGTTCTTCAAAGCCTTTTCTGATAATCCCGAGCCCTTCACGACTGGCTTCGCGCCTTTAGCATCGATGATGCGTAATCTCTTCCTGCGAAAGCCATCTCTGTGGCCACGATTCCATGTTACAGTTGCTAAATCGCTCGAAGGTCGGAAAAAAGCAGAAGTCATCGAGCTCGAAGTACCAATGACCGATGGCATGAGGGATATCCAGAATGCAATCCTTGAATGTGTGGAAGTAAGTATTAGCGAGCTCAGGAAAACCGACACGGGACTAGAGTTGGATGACTGGACGCTTGACAGTGCTTTACATAAGAGCTTTGACGTTATTGTGAGGAGACAACTGGATCCAATATGGCATCGTGTAAGCTACAGGACGAGACAGATCGTCAATGATTTAAGCGTCCTACGAAGTGTCTTGCATGCTTTGCTCACATACGATGCCGTGTCCTTCCACAAGTATCTGGACACGATACTGGCTGCGCATCAGCCTCCGCCTGGCTCAAACCGTCAGAACCAGTCTCCTTGGCTGTTCCTAGACGCAGCGAATACCATCTTTGAGACGGCGAAGCGGAGAGTATATAGCGGCAAGGCCGCCGAGGGATTAGCTCCTGGAGCACATGGGGTCCTACCAGATTCTCTACGTCCTGTGCTCGAAGAGCTACCGAAGTGGGCACTCCTTGCGGACGTTCTCGAAGAGATCGAACGGGATGCTTACTTTAATCCTGGGATCAGAGACGATTCTAATGGCACTATCCTGATCATGTGCTCAGATCAAGGTACTTGTCGACAGCTTCGCGAGTACTTGCAGACCATGCACGTGCAGCCGGCAACCCCAAAAGAAGAGGATGGACTTGAAGGGAACATGGAAGCGAAGGCCACTGCTACATTCATGATGCGGAGGAAATTACGGAATTATCTAAATTGGAAGCGAGATTTCGCTCGAGTGAGCGCCTCGCTCTTCACCGAGAATCAGAAAGTGCTTGAAGGCTTCACTGATCAACGAGGCGAAAATGGGTATCGAGGGAAGGGCCCACCGAATAAAAGGCGACGGGTCAGAGGTGGGTCGGCTGCCAGTGCTGGTGGAGGAAGACCTGTCAATAGCACTATGCAGATAGCCGAGGATAAAGAGTCTCAGGTGGCTTCGCTCCTCGCAGAGATTCAACCTGATGAAGTGGATGTAGCACAAAAGGAAGAGATCGTCCTAGACTCCTTGGATGACATGGAAGATTACTTCGAGCTCTACGAGATGAATGATTTGGTGGTTGTTCATCCATACGATGGTGATATGGATGAGCATGTACTTGAGGAAGTCCGACCAAGATATGTGATCATGTACGAGCCAGATGCTGCTTTCATTCGGCGAGTCGAAGTCTACAGGAGCTCGCACGAGGACCGAAACGTCCGAGTGTATTTCATGTACTACGGCGGTTCTGTGGAGGAGCAACGGTACCTCAGTGCTGTCAGGAAAGAAAAGGATGCTTTCACCAGATTAATCAAGGAGAAAGGAAATATGGCCATCACTATTACCCTTGATGGTGTAGCTCCTGACCCTCAGGAACAATTCCTCCGGACGGTCAATACGCGTATCGCTGGTGGTGGTCGTTTGGCGGCTACTGCAGAACCACCTCGTGTTGTGGTCGATGTGCGTGAATTTCGATCATCGCTGCCTTCGCTCATACATGGTCGTTCCAATGTGGTCGTCCCTTGCATGCTCACAGTCGGGGATTACGTGCTGACGCCAGAAATATGCGTCGAGCGTAAATCTGTTCAAGATCTCATCTCCTCGTTCAAGAATGGCCGTCTCTTCAATCAAGCAGAGACGATGCTTTTACATTATAAATATCCTATGTTGCTCATCGAATTTGGTCAGAACAAGTCATTCACATTCGATACCTTCGGTACGGATCATACCGAAAAGCTCACCTCAGCTCACAATCCACAAGACCTGCAGTCCAAAATCGCTCTCTTGACGCTCGCATTTCCCCGCCTCAAAATCATCTGGTCTTCCTCGCCATACCAAACAGCCGAGATCTTCGATGAGCTCAAGAAGCAACAGGAAGAGCCGGATCCAGTCAAAGCTGTACGAATAGGTCTTTTGGCTGGCGAAGACCCTAGCGAACAAAGTTTCAACCAGACTCCTCATGATATGCTGAGGATGGTGCCGGGAATGAGCGAGAAGAATCTCTCACGCATAACTTTGGAAGTCGAGAATATTGCGGACGTCAGCAACCTCACAGAGGAGGAGCTCAATGTGATGGTGGGAAAAGAGGCCGGAAGACAAGTTTATAGGTTCTTCAACCGAAGTGTACTCGAAGATTGAGAAATTCGAGGAATCGAGGAAAAAACGTCGCAGTCGCAGTCACATACGGCTCGGTTCCGTTACAGAAGGATACATATATTTAAGGAACCAAGTAGTCGTCCCCGGATCTCCCAGCCCCTAATATCTCCTGGACCTGCCACATCAGCGGGTCAAATTCCTCCTCGGGTACAAGGGCAACTACAGGAGAGACTCTCTGTCGGCCAAGGCCATTCGATCTGAGGTATCACCTTCGTTGCACATTCACGACGCGCTGCGTCGGGCGTGTGGAATTTCAAAGCACAGACGCCCTTCTGCTTCTCTGACGTCTGGTACGTACGCTCGACGATATGAATCGTCAATTCAGGTACCATCGCAGGAGTCGGTCTAAAAGAGGCTGAACGAGAACATGTAAAGACATGAGATACGAATCAATGCTAAAATATACTTATCCAACGATGCCAATGCCTGGGATCGTCGGTGTACGTGCTTTGCTGCTCTGGTAGCCAGACTCTACTCCGCTCCAGTGCACGATCTCCTAAACTCTCGCCAACAAGCGTCTAATCGAAGCAAGCCGATTAGCCCACAGTGCGGCGATACTCTCTCACTAATATGGATTACAGGAGGTGCAATAGACAATAGATCTCGCATCTCGCAGTTTGCATTTCGGGAGGCTAGGAGGCCAAAGGGCCACGGGATTGAGCTCCTGGCTTCGTGAATTTGACGACAGATATACCAGGAGTGCCTTCCAAACCAGGGTTGGATGCAAAACTCGGTATGGTAATAGGCGACGGCGGTTGGGAAGGGTCTTAAATGTTTATTTTCCTTTTGGGAAACGTGTAAGAGATAGTCTCAGAGCCGCCTCGATATGTGCCCTGAGAATTGCCTATGGACAGATCTTGTGAATGAAGGAGGTATTACCGACCAGTTACCTTTCTTGGCGGTATTTCTTACCTATAAGAGAGGGATTCGCATTGGGTGGTAGGTATATTGGCAAAGTAGGATTCTTGCTGCATTTGCTATTTGCATTGTTGGTCTAAGGTTTTACTCCGCATTATGGTGCTGACTCCGAAACGGAGCGAGCCCATGGGTGATTGTGTTCACCTAGAAACATGAAGATGTCTCTTGATTAAGCATCCGATCAGTGTGATGGCTCTGCTCTGCACGATGAATTACCAAAATCTGGAATTCGACATTGGAATCTTGGGATTTCTTGATTTTCTTCGAAGGTAGATACAATTCGTTATGGATGATCTGCTTCATGAGCTGTGATCGGTCCTCTGGCGCAGCTGGTCTTGTATATCGATCTGAGTTTCGAATATCTGGAGTACGGGTGTCTCTGCAACTGATGCTGCTCAACGTCGATATCGCACAGGCATGAGTATCTTGTCTGCACGCATGGATCAACTCCCTCTTCAAGTCACATGTAGTGAAACCCCTCGCAAGTCGTGACGGTGTTTCAATCCCGTTCAACAACATTCATTTCTATGGGCTCATAAGTTCATACCCTGCACCTCCAACTCCTTCCTTGAACCTCCGTCAGGCATATGATGCTTGTTCAACCCGCCTCTGTGTATCGAGAGCCCCACCCACAAAGTCACCCTCCATGCATACATCAAAACCCAACATGCAACGTCCGTCTTCCACCTCAGATCTCATCAACGTCGATATCCTTGTCGTCACTGCTGTTGTCTCGGTCCTCGTCAAACTCGACATTGTCATCCACACCCTCGTGGCCGTATCTAAGGGTCAAAAACTGTCAGTCTCGTTCCTCCTACACATCCACCGCGCCGAGAGCCTCCGAGGTAGCACATACGTATCAGTCTCGTTGATCTTCGCCGTCTCCGGTAACTCCCCGTACGCCTTCAGACTCCTAGCCTCATCCGCGCTGTACTTCAATATGACATCACCCTTCTCGTCTTGGTAGTCGCGGAGTGAAAGGAGTATGATGTCGCCCTGATTGATCCAGACTTTCTTTCGGAGCTTGCCGCGGATGTGGGCGAGGCGCTTTTCGCCGTCGAAGCATAGTGCTTCGAGGCGGCCGTTGCCGAGCATTTTGATCACTTGGGCATATTCTATGCCGCGGAGTGGGTCAGATGAGTTTTCTGTGGGTTCAGGAAGGTGATGTACCTTGGCCTTCTTCTTTGAAGGTGAGTTCACGCTTTTCGTTGTCATTCTCGTTCTTTCCACGACGACGATTTTTACCACCCTAGAGAATGTGTTAGCTGCGTCGTCGCTTCACACCAGATGTGTTCCCTGAGATGGTTCAAGAGTCGTAGTGGTGGGGTAAAGAGCTGGCTGGAAGGTCTATCAAGAATGTCTTACTTTCCCCTTATTCTTGGGCATTCTGAAGTATGCTTGTAGTCTCTAGGTAACGGCGGCTGCGATGTGCGGCGAAACTTGGTAAAAGAAGGGACTGTACTGTTTGCAGATTTGTACTTAGAAGTAGAACATTGTGTTTGGTGGGGTCAAGGTGTGGCGCAGGCTGACTCAAGCGAAAAGAGTTTGCCGCGCGCTCTCAGGAAACAATTCCTCGTTGTGTTTGGGCTTGGAACTGCTCGGTATGGCAGGAAGGTATATGAGGTATGAGCCTGAAAGTTCTCGGTCGTCTACATGTCGCCTCTGTCATCAAGTCCGTGACCCGGAAAAGCCTCAAACAATACAGCAACAAGCGGTTTACCAGAATTCGCGGTCTTGATGTGTGTCGTCTACACATAACCCCGCATCATAGAATTTGTCACTCCGCCGAAGCTATCCTCCGAGATCCCTCCCATGTACTGCAGCCGGGTTTACGCCAACGGTATGAACCTATCATCAATGGCCGGTATGATGAGTCTGAGGAGGGCCTATGGTTGATGTTCACCAGCAATCCCATGCAAAGGAAGAAAGTTGTGCGGAGCTGGGCGAGAAGACGAATGACCCAGGCTGTGATGGAGCAATTGAGGTTAAGAGGATTTGATGGGAAGGGTAGGAGACTTGCTCTTGGAGCTACGGCCGAGGAGGGTGTTCTAACAAGACCCTCGGATAAAAGATCTATGGAAAACATTCCTGAGGCCCTTATCGGGACTGTTGACGTCGAGGTTCTGAATCAGACCGTCGCAGTGCAATATGAGCAAGTGCAGAAACAGGCTGCGCTACTCGTCCAAGAAATTTTGAACATCTGTGGGCGACCACAGCGCAGCAACAAGGCTTCAATGTCCCGAAGCATATCCTATCGATGAGACTCACATGGCCTACGAATCTGATCCTAGCTCAATCTGGGAACTGCAACAAAACGACCAGCATCGGCCAGGGTATGACTTTCACAAGTCTATGACGCCAGGCCCTTCGTGCGTGCCAACAGAAGCCTTGACGGTCATCGTCTTTGCGCACACCGGTTTATGGAGCCTGGGACAGAAAGAATCACTAGACACGCGTATTCGGCACATAGATCGAAGGATCAGCTTTGTGGTGCAGATCCTGAATGTGTTATCCGCTATCAGTCTGAAGGTTTCTATCGCCAGACGCTCATGCATTCGTCATATCATTTTCACAGCCGTCTATATCTTCTCCGATCGCGCCTTCTTACTGAAGCACCATCATCGCAACTCCTCCAAACCTTACACCCACCTCCTCCACACCACAAAAACCACCATCTCACTCCTTGTTAAGTTCCTCCGCACGCGCCTTGCGATCCTCCTTGCTACCCTCTTGAGGTGGCATATCTGCGCGCAAGTCAGCTAGGCAACACCATCATGAACACAGCAAGAAGAAATATACCCTTCATAGTCATCGGGATCTGAGGCCCCTTCGACTGAAAGTCCTGAGCGGACGCCTTGGCAGACTGGTGCGGTGTGTGCTCGTTCTCGTGATGCTCGTGGTCGCTGGCGGTCGACTCGGTCATGGAGGATGGATCCTTGGCTATCTTTTCGGTGATGCCCATGGGCGTTTCTTCTTCGGAGGGGTGGACGGGCATGGTGCTTGTGGATTGATTGAATGTGTGGTCGGAAGGTAGTTGTGGGTGAGGGATATGTTCGAGTGTGCTACGTTTGGAGGCCAAAAGATACGTCACAATGGAGGGGTCCTTTTGGGGAGCTAGCCCTAGCCGCCGCCAATCATTCAACGGCTGCACGACATATCCCCAATACCTCAAGCATGTTCAAATCGCAGCATTTTCCTTATTAACATCATCGAATTCATTTCAGGCCTCTCGGAAGCAGGATCCTCTCGCCTCATGTCTACTTGACTGCCACGCCATTGCTATTTCCGCCCTGATACTCTCTGCTTTCTAGCTTGTCACCGTTGTTGGCTATCTCTGATCTTGGATCCTACCTGGTTGTTGTCAGTGAATCTCGAAATTTGCAGGGCGGATTGTACCCACTGCTACGTGTCAAAGTGTGGCCGTCATGCTATCATACCCCTCATATGGGCAAGAATTGATTAGACGATGCTTTCAATGTTGATAGTCTGCACTGGATGAGCCCATAACATAATGAGTTCACTGCTCCCATCATGGCATAGCATCCCCGTTCCTATCCATTCCTCACAATCCTCCATAATCCCCCCAGCCTCCTCCTCCACCCGATCCCATACCCCAACTCAACCACCCCCTTGCAAACCTCCCCCGCCTTCGCAGCCCCACCAGTGCGATAATCGAGCGCCAGCGGAATACTCGTGCTCAGCAAACGTGGAAACCTATCCCGACAAACGGCTTTGGTATTACAAATCGATCGCAGTCCTTCCTCTCCACCAAATCTACCATGACCACTTCCCTTAACGCCGCCAAAGGGGAGCGAAACGGCGTAGTAGACTGCGAAGTCGTTCACGCTGACCATGCCTGACTTGATCTGTTGGGTGACCTTTTCGAGGGTTTTAGGATTGGTGCCGAAGACGCTGGCGCCGAGGGCGTAGGGTGTTGAGTTCGCGATGCGGATTGCCTCGTCAACGGAGGCTGCCTGCATGAGGACGCAGATGGGTGCGAAGAGCTCTTCCTGCGCGATCAGCATAGAGGGCGTGACGTCTACGAGGAGTGTCGGTTGGAAGTAGTGGCCTTTGGTATACTTGGGGTGGTTGTACCGCTTCCCGCCCACGAGGCACTTGGCTCCTTTGCTGACCGCTTCGTCTATAAGGCTCTCCAGTTGACCGAAGCGGGCGTCTGATATCATAGCACCCACGTCGACTTCATCAGGGTCTTCGAGAGCAGACCCAACTCGTAATGTCTTGATGCGGCTGCTGAGGATGGCGATGAGGCCCTGGTAGATTTTGGGAAGGCAGATGATGCGCTCGATGCCGATGCAGTTCTGGCCTGCGGACTGGAAAGTCCCGCGCAGAAGTATGCTGGCAACCTTGTGTATGTTGCTGACATCGTCAAGAATAATCGCAGGGTCTTTTCCCCCGAGCTCCAAGTAAACAGGTGTCAGAGATTTCGCCGCTGACGCTGCGACGTGGTGGGCGACGGGACGGGAGCCGATAAAAGTTATATGGGATATGCCTGGGTGAGAGGTGAGATGATTAGCGACCTGAGGCCAGCACACAATGGATTGTACGAGGTTGGAGGAATGGCCGCAGGCTGTCAGGGCTGCACGGGCGATGGAGGCAAAGTATTGAGTCGACCATGCTGTGGACTCGGAGGCTTTGATCACAATGGCAGAGCCGGTAAAGAGGGTCGATATGAGGGGGCCCATGAAATTATGGAACTGTTGCAAGAGTGAGTGGATGCAGCTGTCATTTCATAACAGGGTACATATACCGGATAGCTACAACCTGTCAGCAGGCTGGATAGGGACGATGGCAGGAAACATAGACATACTTCCAGCTCACGCAAGCAGCTACGACTCCCAATGGCTCCCATCTGACCTCGTTATGCTTATACATCATCAAGAAATTCGTCGGCCTCTTCTCCGCTCTCAACGCCTTCTCTCCATGTTGTATCGTCCATTTCAATTTTTCCACAGTGACCAGGATCTCTCCGAGCGAAGCGTCGACTCTTGTCTTCCCAGAGTCGAGGCATGCCACGGTCGCTATAGTCTCTTGATTGTCAAGGATGTACCTGCATCGAGGATAGAGTCGTCAATCACATATCCTTTTCTCGACTCGTATATGCCAAACGTACTTCAACAACGTCTTCAACACCCTTCGCCTTTGCCTGAACGTAGTGTTTGCCCATTTCCTCTGTGCCTCTGTAGCTTTGGCTACTGCCCTATCGATTCCATCCGGAGTGGATGGGTTCACGTGTCCGAGTAGCCGTCCATTGGCTGGGCAGTAGCATTGTATGGCGCTCAAGCCAGACTTCTGTATTTAAGGTCAATTGCCAATCATGTAGACTCTTCAACGAACAGCTCACCTTGATGCTTGGTTTTTCTAAAACTTCGCCCTCCCAGTACGGGTTGCATTGTTCCGGTGCTGTTACGGTGAAAGGTACGGGTTGTTGGGCGCTGTCATTGAGAACGGTGTTATTGAAGACGATAAAGACAAAGCCAATTGATATAATGAAGATGAAGGATTCGAGCCACGGCACTTCGGTGGGAAAGTGGTTGACGATCTCCATGAGAACAAAGTCACAGGGCGTCGATCAGTTGAATTACAACGTGTGATAGATCTGCAAATTAACAGTAACATTGCGAAAGCGTCACGCGAATCTACAGTTACACAGCACCACATTCTGATCAGCGAGTAGTGTAGCTGGCGCCCTGAGTACAGACTTTGATTGACTCTGCTATAGCGTTTCCCAAACAAGCTGAATGCTCCTCCACCCATTACGACTACTCATGTCTCCCGAACCCCCTGTACAGAACGAATAAAAGCAAGTGGTATCATTCGCGCTCCCTAATGCTTATCTCCAATCCCGTAGTACCGTCCTCCACCACGTCCTCTACATCCCTGAACCGTGCTGGCCGGCATCTTGTCTCTTCGGCCATGACGGTTCTAGGATGGTATTAGACCGCACTTCTCCCATGTCGACGGCCTCCGCCGCGGCCGCAAGTCAGGCAGGAGATGATGATGTCGAAGAGGGAAACGATGCCTGCGATGATGGCTTGTAGGATGGAACCGATGCCGTTAACGACGGCCATGAGGCAAGCGCCGATGGTTTGCAGGACGGACCTGATCTGTGAGGATACGAAAGTCAGCAGAGCCTCTTGGTAACTTTGGGAATACCGCGGAACAGTATGGTGAGCATGGGGAAGAGTAACGTTGTGTGCTCTGCAAAGTTGACTTTTGGAGATGGTGATAAACTTACGCATGATACGACGGCACCCATATTGACTGTTTAGCGTGTGTAGTGGCTAGAGTAGCTTTGTATGGTGTTTTTTGGATGGTAAGGAGGATGCGTAGGTGGTTAATAGAATGTTGTTCGAGGCTTGGTGATGTTGATGAAACACAAGGAAGATTTTTGATTGAGATTTCTAACCAGGCGCGATCACTTTAGGGAGCAAGGAAGTGACTACTGGTGGGAAATTAGACACGAATGTAATTTCCTCCAAAGTCGGAAACCTTCATCCCTTTATATCACCAAGTACGGAACCATCTCCTCCCCAGCCACATTCGCTGATCGCACTCTACTTTGGCCTTGCATGACATCGGTCCTATAGAAGCGCTTGGTATTGATAACAACACGCGAAATCATCACCTGTCGATGCTTTGACCACGTCACATGGGCCATCAACCTGTAGAGCAGCATTTCTTAAGGCTTTCCAGTCGCTAGGAAGATGCTTAATCTTACTAGCGGTGGCTGTGCACCTCTTCAAACAGGAAAGGATCTTTGTCAATGCAAGTGTCAAAACACTAGTGCCTGTGGCGCTGGTAAGACTCCAGCTGCCATTGGAGAGGATCCGAAAGATCAGCAACAGGGTAGGATCGAGCTAAATCGCAGATCTCTGTGGCTGAACGCTTCCTTGTGGCTGAAGCGGTTCGGCCGAGTCTATGATAAAATGACAGACACTAGCAGAATACAGTCGGTACTACTACTAGTTCTGAAAGCTTCTTTACCTACATGGCCCTCACAGATAATCATACTCTACTGTAAAAAATACATCTGTCTAGAGTAGTATGTACGCAACAGAAACACTCAATCACCTGGGTGTACACGTCGTATTCACAAAGTAGTGAACAACGAGCTGATCTGTCGCTCATCCAAGTCAGTAGTAATACCAGTCCATCATTAGCCATGCCGATCATGACGCCGATTAAGATACGTGGGAAGAAAAAGACAGGATTGAAAGATACGCTCGAGTTCATTCGGAAACCACAGTCCCTTGGCAAACGTCCTCCCTCACCAGTCTTGGCTTCGCAAGCTCCGGCAAATAAAACACCTCGCCATGCTGCTCCAAGATCAGAGACAGTCAGATATCAATCGTCACTCGAGCAGCTCCCACTCGAAGTACTCGAACAAATTTTCTTCCACTGCCTGAATGTCAGCCTACCACAAGCCTCAACAGTCATCGGTCTTAAACTCGCTTCGCATCGTGTCAAGTGCCATCTCACCCGGAGAGTGTTCAACTCAGCAGACGGCACGGAATATCCATGTGCCTTAGCTACCATCTTTCCCACCTCTCGAGACCATCGCGAAGCACAGTCAGCCATACTGCGTTTGAGATGGATGACTCTACCATTCTTCCAGAAGCTCATACCAGACTTTGTTGTCAAGACGCTTGTTAGAGAATTGGGTGGCAGAGATTTCCAATGGATGGACCACAGACCTGTCGTAGCTAAGGACGTTGAGCCCTTGATCCGACGTTGCGTGGAAGATAATGCACATCGTGGGAATATTACACCATTGCAAGAACTGCCAGCATGTTGGAATATCGATTGGCCTATGACTGAGTCTTCTTCGCCTAAACCGTCGAGAGTGCTCAACATAAAACCTCAACCGCCTCCTGGTGATGCTACAAACATGTTGTCCATCTACGTGGTGATAGGACTTCGAGACGGCATCGTCACCATTTGGGATCCTTCCTTTGACGAGAATGGGACCTATGGTAGGGTACTACTGACACACAAAAGGTGGCGAGCATTATGCTGCCTCGAAGGTTGCCGCATACCAGACAAGCTACTGCATGGGCCCTGGACCGACGAGAAATGCGAGTTCTTGGAGATTCTGATACGTGGAAAGGCCAAGGTGGACTGGATCGAGACCACGAGTGGAGAAGTCGCCAAGAAAGGACTGCTGGACGCACTACGGGAGCACAATGCCTGGGCGATGAAATTGTTGCTGACACGATTGCCATGCCCACCCGACTCTAAATCCACCGAGCACTATGTAAATGAGGAATCTCGCGATATGAACATATGGTCCCCTTTCAACTTCAGGGAGGATCCGATACTGGGGGGTGTGGGTGTCGCGCCGGAATACGAGCATTGGCGCATAGCGGTGATTGAAGAAGGCTGTGACAAGGATGTGGTCGATGCTTTGCTGGACGCTCCCCATCCCGTCGTCGACTTGGAAGGGACGGAGGTCTCCAGGTGGGTTGTCATGGAGGATTCTCGTGGCAATGAGCGGGCGACATGGCTGCGTCTGAGACTGAGGATAGGATTGGGATCCGGCGTGCACTCCATTAGCGAATTACAATCAAGATGGGGGGGGCCATGTTGATGTTCGCAAAGCGATGCGGTGCTGGGCGAGTCCCTGGGGAACTATCTTGCTCCTTTTTCAAGGGCATGCGTAGTGGTAGAAGATTTCTCCTGCTTTGTCGAATGTCTGTCCGGTGCGAGTCTTGTGGCTTGGAAACCCCAACAAAACGATACTCTTAGCGAGGTGCGTAGCGGGAATGACAGAAAAAGCATATGTGATCTGGCTACTATGAGACGTCTGTCATATAGCGTCCACATGGCTAGATACATAGAAAGAATGACTGTTGCAAACAGTCATCATAAGGAAAGACGTGCACTCATATCACCAAGCAACGGACAGACTCTGACAGGTACTTGATGTTGCGATAAAGGTTGGGGCAATGCAAGATATGATAATGTACAATAGACTTGATGAACGATAGATTATACAATGCTATCTAATGCTGGATTGCCAACTCTTTCCAATCCATCAATGGGTATCTCGTATCTCTCCCAAACAATAAATACCACCCTGACATGAACAACTTCAGTCTTCATCCTCATCCTCGTCATCCGCCGCCGAGGACTCAGCTTCGTCGGTGAGATCGGGCATATCGTCATCCTCGTCCTCTTCCTCTGCCTCTGCTTCTTCACCTTCACTCTCTGTGACCCTGACCTTGGCCGCACCCTTCGTCCCGTTTGCTGCCTTTGCCCTGGACGGTGTCTTTGCCCTTGTAGCCACTGCTTTTGATCTCCTCATACTACCTGACGTTACCCCCCGTGCGCTTTTCGCTGGCATCGAACCTTTCCTGGGTGTGGCTTTCTCGAGAGATGCTGCCTTGTTGGGAGAGATGGACTTCGTCTGCGTCCTGTTGCCCTCCCCTTCTTCACTCGCGCTAACTTCATCATCACTATCCTCCTCTTCTTTCTTCACCTTCGTCTTCTTCCTCGGACTATCTACACCGCCTTTCTTCGTCCCCATCCGCTTGACTAGATGCTCAATGACGCAATTCGCGTCAGCCCAGCCCTCACTCCTCTCTCCCGTAACGGCACGGCAGCGCGGACAGGTCTTGCCGTGGTCTACGAAGAGCGCATGCAGACCGTACTTGAGCTCGTCCGGGATCATGACTTCGCAATGACTGAAGGTGGTGTTCCTGTCCGCCTTTTTCTGTTTCGGACCCCGAGTGTTGTCGGGTGGAACCCAGCCTAGGTACTGGCAGAGGCGGAACACGTGAGTGTCGACTGCGAAGCAAGGTTTCTGCATGCAGAAGAGGTTGACGCAAGCGGCGGTTTTGACGCCGATGCCTGGAAGGGCGGTGAAGGTGGTCATCGCGTCGTCTTTTTCGAGAACGTGATAGTAGTCTAGCGTCAGAGCACTTTGCTGAAGGGTGTGTAGTTCTAGCTCCTTCACCGCTTTGATGTCATCGTTTAGGAGATCGAAGTCGCCTGCATCTTTGGCCTTGAGTAGAGCAGCAAGACGCTCATGATTCTCGCGATGGACTACCTCGAGGATCTTCTTGATGTTCTTGCTCTTGTTCTTTGCAAGACCGCCGGACTTGATGGCTTCGAAAACATCCTCCTGCGGGGCCTCATGTACTGCGTTCCAGTTCACGCTGCCTTTCCCAACGCCGACTGCGGACAGGCCAAAGCGCTGCACGAGACCTTGGAAGGCGTTACTGGAATTCTTTCCATTCGTAGCAGCGCTGAGAAGAGTGCGAATGAGGGCGTCGAGAATTGAAGGGACCTCGCCACAGCCTGAGACCACCTCAGAAGGTACGGGAATGTCATCTGGCGGGACAAACCTCTTACGGCGTCCAGGCGCAATGGTGCTCATGAGGAGGTCGTGCACAGTCTTGCACTCATCGGCGGTTGGGTGCGGCCAATCGGGGAAGGGCGTCTCGCCAGGCGTAAGACCGTATGGATTGGCTTTCTTCCTTGCCGTCTGTTTTCGCGGCCCTTGAGCACCCTTGGCTAGTACCTCCGCGTCTTGATCTTGCTCCTGCTTCGTTGCGGCTATTAGAGCCTTCCTCTTCCTAGTCGTAGCTCTGACCTGTTCGCCAACTTCTTTCTTGACTTTAGCCTTCTTGAGGACCCGCTTTCCCATATCAGATGAAAGCTCGTCATCGTCTGTCTCAGCCTTTACAGCATGTAACGCTCGCTTGCGCTTGGTGCCATTGACGACAGGTGTTGCGGTAACGCCATTCTCCACCCCGTCCTTAGCTTCCGATTCCTTCACTGCACTACGAGGCCTGTCGGTAGGCTTTGCTGTGGCTTGGACAGTATCAGGCTTGCTCTTGTCCTTGCTCTTGCTCTTCACCGTGGAATTTGGTCCTTTTGATACCCTCGATCGTTTTGCGACAGCCTTTTTTGTTATTGATGCTGGACTCGCTGGTGGACTTGACAATTGGTCCGAGCTGTTCTCCTTGTCAGACATAGGAGAGCTTAACAAATTGGCCATGAGGCTGGAGGTCACTCCGGAAGATGCGTAAGCTTTGATATAATGCAGATGTAAAGGCGGAACGATAGGATGTCGTTGGGCAAAGGAGTAGGGTAGACAAATGCCTGGGAGATGCAGCGAATGGGAGAAGGCTCTCCACAAGAGGGAGGACGGATGTGAGACAGACGTTTCGAGAAATATTGAGTATATTACAGCATAGAGAATGTATTGCGACAGTAGAAAAGAGTATGCAAAGTTTGGGAGAGCTGGAGGCAGAGATGCACTACATTAGCGTAGAGATCTGACGCAGTGACATAGAATATGCATCTCTTCGCAGAGGGAAATACTCCGATCACAATCCCTTGGCCTAGGTACAATTACATCCCCTCGAGTAGCCATACCGAAGTTCTTGTTCGCCCGGAGTGTAATTCAATCCAGTAATTCTCCCATCGCTGATGCATATATTGGTGTGAAGACAATTAATTAAACTAGTATCCGTTTCGAGTCTAGCATTTATAAGGTACTCTAGCCGTCATAGGTTTAGCCGCTACCATAGTACTTCAGCACAGGATCCCCATCGTGAATAAATTTGCATCGTTGGAATCCTTGTAGATAAAGGCGAATTACAATCCGACTTACTAGTAATCTACAGAGCACCGTACAGTCACTCCGACCCAAGAGTCTATCCTGTCTACGGTATAAACATTGGTCAGTGATCAGGGGGGATGTAAAAATAGGGGAATGTGGTATTATTGTACATTAGTATTCTGATTATATAAATAATCAAGACCTTGAGTCCTACCATTCGCTACAATATACGCCTCACGCAGTACTCAAAGAACGATGAACATTGCATCTTCCGAGTCTGCGACCAGCAGTATGCTAGGTCTTAGCAAAGTACTCTCTTGGGCCAAGCTTCGTCACCCGGACGACATGGCTCCTGCAAAGGTAGCGCGAAGGACTTCTCCTTCAATTGGTTCGTGCATATCCATCTTCCACATCCTATGTCCTCCATCATCAGATCCCCCTTAAATCGAGTTTTCTCTAGGTCGAGAGGTTGTGCGTAGTCGACATACATCTGCTTGGTCACCGAATGAAAAACGACGCTTCGGTGATAGAGGTGGACTGGATGAAGGAGACCGGAATGAGAGGCAAGGTTCCATAGACTGTTCAGGCATTGATTGAGAGCGAGTACGAGAATCAGTTGGCTGTTCGAAAACTGACGGAGTGAAGGTGCTAAAGTCTATCGACTGTTCGAAGAAGCATTGAGTGGGAGAGAACCAAGGGTCCAATGAATACTCGTACGACAACAGGGAGGGAGTTGCTACAGATAGCTCCTCAACCTCCGTGCTTTCCCACGTCGCAATCTCCTCCGGAACCGTGATTGGACAAGCGCTAGATTCCACGGCCATTCTCTGATTCCATAGTTGGCGCAGACGGACCGTGACAAATATTAGAAAGCACACTGCGGTAATACGAGGTAGCCATAGCACAAAGGCGTACAACTTGACGGAGGCGCTGATGAAGGCGTTACAGAGATTCGCAGTAGATGTGATGATTGTGCAAATTAAGAGGATCCAGGGGCTGAGCGCCCAACAAACAGCGCCGATGGCGATGAAAACTATCACAAATGTTAAAGAGCCTGATTTAACATCGTTCTTGGCACTCCAAGGGATATGCGTATAGAAAAATTGATTAATCACCTTGATGGACCGATCACCTAGCCAAGCGACTGGAGGTACGACGAATCCGAGGAAATCGAGGCATAATCCAAGGAAATCGATGGAGCTGATTAGCAGGGCGATGAGTGATTGAATGCCAAATATGAGGAAGCGGTAGACGTAACAGATGCGGTTCCAGCATTTGACCACCCGCAGCTGTACATACATTAAGGGACGACTGCGAGCAGCAACTGCTCCAAAAAGTGCCGCGAATAAAGTGACCGCACCTAACACCCGTAGAAAGGTAAAATGCCTGAAAATAGGAAGAGAGTTATCGAGGAGGAATTGAAACAGGTAAGTGACCGCCATCACCAGGATGGGCTTTACTGGATCTGTTTGCATCGTGTGTGTAGCTAGTTGCTGCAATATCGCGTTCGATGTAAGTAATTCTTGGTATGAGGATTGAAAGACCAGAGAACATTGACTTTATAAGAGAAAATGCCATCTCGCATAATGTCCATTGAAGTCGATTGTTGGAACGAGACAGCGCATTATCTCGATCCTCGATAAGTGCATTGTTTCCCATGTTCTTTGTGCCTTTGACAAATGATGGACCCCCCGTTAATTAGATTAAAGGAATTGTGCATTGTTTGCCTATATGCGCAATGCTTGTATGCATCGAGCAATGCTAGAATCAATGCTGCCGCCGAGATCATTGGCTTTCCTAGTGGGCGCAGAGTAAAGTCATGGTCTCGCCATCAACCTTGCCTCGTCGGTGACGGCGAAGGGGAATTCACCCTTGAACTTAATCTCGGCACTCTGGCATTCCTAGCAAAGCAGCTAAGATGGCAGATCGTGCAAATCCAAACCCACAGCTGGCTATCTTAAAGCACACTTTAGTAACAATGAACGAAGCTACGTCGAAGGTTGCTGAGTTGGGAGGAATTTCCTCGACTGAACCTCATATCTCATGCCCCCGGCGCGATCGCCACGGCCCTCCAATGGATATTCCAAATACGGCGGAAGTACAGAGGAAAATCGGGACGATGTGAATGTTGTAGCGAGCCAGCAACGGTGCGAACGGGCCTGCGAGGTGTGGAGAGGGGCAGGAACCGTCTCGCAGAGATCAAAAGCTGGCAAATCTTTGAACTATTGACTAGGGGAGAGTATCGTCAACTGTAGTCTCAGTCTGTATTAATATATTCGGATCCCACATCATGGGTATTGAGCCACGTTCGAGGCAGCGATCAACACCTTCGCGCAGATAATACGTTTTGTTGAGCGCTGTGAATATATGATCACAACTCACGAGCGTTTTCCGTGACGCCTAGCTCGATCACGAAGATAGGCATCACAATCTCGCTGTCACTTTTCATGCTGAAATGTCTGTAAGCCTCTTCATCCAGGAGAGCCTGAATGCTGGGAGCTTTCCAAAAAACCCGTTATGTGCGAAGCATATGCGGTACTACTGATATATGTAAGACTTCTGAACATCTGCGTTAGAGCTTGTGCCTGCTGTGCGATAGTTTAGATGGCCAATGCCCATATTTGGGAGTAAATCTGACATAAGTAACACGACTTCAACTCTCGGTGCGTGAGCAAAAGCATATGCTAGACATATGGAGGCTCAGATTTACGATATATTCCGCGACACAAGTCCAAAGCCAGATGAACAGAGGATAATTCCACAGTACGTACATGGCCATCTCTAAAAACCTTACCAACCGTTCCACCGCCTCTGTATTGATCGCGCATGTCTCTAGCTGCTTGAATCGCAAATCCTAGGCGTCTTGACCTTGATTTCATTGGGTACATCTGTCAGCTCAGTTGGGTGGCTGGGCTGGAGCCAACTGCATCTCGCGCTGGAGTAGTAACATAGCCTCAAGTGATTCAGCGGTATCGAGGTTGTCTGGCCCATAGGCATCAAATCAAGCATCACCAGTTTGCCACCCAGATTCGAAGACTATCAAGGGCATAGTGCTCCAGAATTGGTCGGCATGAGAAGGTTATCTGCTGTAAGGGAGGCGCGTTAGCATGGACACGGATTTGTTACAATCGAAAGAATGACAGAAGTATGCCCCATAATATCAGGATCTTGTTGTCTCAGCAAAGCAAAGCTCAGCAGTCTAACATCTATAAAGTACTTGAACATTCATCATGGAAAATTGGACGGACATTGTTTGGGTAAGAAAAGTTGAGGAGAGAGTGTACCTATCATCAGGCGCCTCAAGATCGACAGGCATAGTCATTAGGTATCATCCGGTGCCATACAACATACCATGGTGTCCACCATGGTACCCTTGGGTACGGAGCAGACACCGGTTGGTCGTATGGAGGAGCGGAGTGGAATACTCTGAATGTTGGCGCCGGAAGTGGGCCGTCTGATCTTACTAGATTTAGTCTAGCATAGGAACACTTATAGCTCCAAATACATCTTCCTTACTCCCGAGGGTCCGTACTTCCTTACTCAATACACAATGGGTGGGACCTGCGCATATATGGCTCTCCCTGGGCTCGAGCTATTAGGGTAGATGGCCAGCCGTACGACCCGAAAAGATAGAGAATCAGTCCTAGAATGGCTGTTATGCCAGGGCTCTTATTTCCTGCTAGCATCTTGCATACCTTGATGTCTGCAGCATGAAAACCATGCTGTTCAATCTTTGCTGGATGCTTTGACCAATCCCCTCCTATCGCTTTCGTTGTCCGCATTGAGCCATACCATGCAGGGTTTTAATCCAATGGCGCATAGTAGGGCACTTCATGGCGATCAATTCGGCATCGATTTGAGTCTCGACTTGACATGATGGAAAAAGCGAGAAGGAATTTGTATCACGCCTACTTCGGGAGACAGCTTGGGGGAAGAGATATAAGCCTCTCTCGCGTTTGAATTCTCAGCATACATCCACTGCTGTTCCGGATCTCTCTCATTTCTTCACATGATACAGGAGTAGTAAGAAGTCATTCGCTTGAGCTCACTCTTACCTCACCTCTTCACACCAAGGCATGGCATCCTCGGACGAGAACGGAGGTAAGCCTATGACAGTCCGGGCACTTTCCGTCTTCTTTCTGAAAAACATTTTCATCCATGTCTCATCGCTAGTAATACTGCTTCCCTGACCACTGGTCCGCGGCTGGGTTTGCCTGTGATATTCGAACGCTATCTTTGCGGTACTATAGGCAAGGTGAACAAATTCAAAGTATAGTAACCTAGAGGCTTCGAAACCTAAAGACTGAGCTTAACCTACTATAACTCATCAACAGCGCCCTCACAGATCTCCGCGCGAATCATGAATTGCTCACCGTTCGCCAAGAACAAAGGCAAGGAGATTCTTGAGGATGACTACATGGACGACGACGCATTCGCCAGATGGATCGCTTTACAGCACCAAGAAGAGATAAAGACGCGCTCTACGGATAGTCAGTCCGAAGCAGAGACGCGACGAGAATCATCCGTCATTTCCCCTAGGAACCCTCCAATCACTTTTCCCTGTGAAAGCCTGAACGAATATACCTATAACGACGTCAAATTTTCTCCTAAATCATGTGTGGAATTGCAAGATGGAGACTTCATGAGAATCCTATACATTGTTAGGGACACGTCGACTTCAAGCGTCACCATACGGGGTTGCATGTATAGAAGAACAAGAGAGATGAACGGCCTTCTAGATCGTAAACTCAACGAAGTCTGCTGGATTCTCTATATCGATAACGATGATCCACGCGAACCACTTATACAAGGGCTAGAGACAAGAGCTGTTTCTAAGGTCATCAGGCGAAGGGCTATCCGTTTAACTAACATGGCCTTCCCAGCTTTAAGCTTCCGGGATGAATTGGGGGAGACGGAAGAGATGGTTACCAATTACCGTGTCCTCGTGTGCAGATACAAATACCTGTGCTTCTACCCAAGCTCTGAAGCACGAAAATCACATGCCTGGTGTGAGAAAGGTCTTCATCGACTCCGGGCCAATGAGTGCGATAAGCGATCGGATAATAATATGGCAGATGAAGACCTTCGTTACGCCTGGAGAGGAGAAACACTACCAGGTGGTGCGAAAGAAGGCTGGCTTGTTGGTGAGGAAGAGTTCTTGCGTCAAGAAGCTATCTCCAACGAGGGTAAGGTAAACCCTATGGGAGATCCCATGAAGCGTAAGATAGTAGGCTCCATCCTTTCCAAATTGGACCTTTCACGTGAGCTTCCTGCACCCGCAGGGACACCCAATAGGAATAGCGCTTCGAATGTCGACACTGTTATATCTGAAGAAACTACATTGAAGAGGAATGAGCTTGAAGGTTTCGTCTTCCCATCTGTTCACGCATGGCAACCCCAGCCCCGCCATAGGCAGCGCGCCTCTCCACTCTCGGCCCTCGACAAATCAGCTACTCACGCGAACGAGTATGGCTCAGCTGAAGTACAGGGCATGGTTGATCACCCTCATGCCCTTGGGAAACGCACGATCAAAACAACAGGATTTCGGCAAAAGCAAGCTCGTCTCAGTCAAACTAGACGTCTCATAGGCGGGAAAAGACCGGTTTCTTGCGAGTCCAGCTGTTCAGACAGTGACGAAACGATAGGGCACTCGCAGTCCATGGAATCTACTCAGGAGTTAGGGGCACCCTTCAATCGTGGAGGCTCCACGGCGACTGATTTTGGGCCTCTAAGTCCCCTTTCGCTTGAGAGTATTGATCTAGTAAAATCATCCATCATCACATGCCGTCGCGATTCAATATTGAAGAGAAAACGCTATTCTGACCATCACATGGATATGGACGATGCATTTGACCTCACGGTAGCGCCAGCAATTCCCTCGTCACGTCTCCACAGCGAGGTCCGGCAACCTCCCACGCCTCGCGTCCACGGACTGATCGACTCGCAATCCGAGGCAGATCTGAACTACTTTGAGGCTTCTCTACCTAGCGTAGCTCGTACGACGCCCCTTCAGCACACCCACACCTCACTCAAACCAGAACGGCGGAGGTATACCTTCGGTGACTGCTTTTGCGGCGCTGGAGGTATGTCACGAGGCGCTATCAATGCTGGCTTATGTATCATCTGGGGTTTTGATTTTGATCGAGTGGCATGCGAGACGTACGCAATGAACTTCTTCGGAACACCAGTCTACAATGTATGGGCCAATGAATTTGCTAATGGCAAAGGGGATTACAAATGTGATATCTGCCATTTATCGCCGCCTTGCCAATTTTGGTCGATTGCGCACACCATCCAGGGTAAGGATGACGAGATGAATACTGCGTCTTTATTTGCCATTCTTCGGCTATTGGAAAGGGCGAAGCCAAGAGTTGTCACGTTGGAGCAGACTGCTGGGCTCATCCGTCGTCATCCACTCTTCTTCAATGCGGTGATCAACATGTTCACTTCTCGAGGATTCAGCGTCCGGTGGAGGGTATTGAACTGCGCGGACTTTGGCGTTCCTCAACGTCGTATGCGGCTGTTCATTATCGCATCATGGTAAGCAACCGTCATCTCCTTATGCTCGTCCCGCCAATTGGCATTGCGCTCCCCTACATCCCCATTCCAGCATATATCGAAGCCTGCCAACCGTGGCTCTCAGCTATCAGCGCATCTATTGAATGTATATAACCGTCTACTAACCCCCTACACACAGCCCAGGCGAACCCCTCCCCCCCTTCCCCAACCCCACCCACTCCTCAACTCCCACCACAACCGGCCTAAAACCACACACAACAATCACCTCCGCCATCGCCTCCATCCCCCCAAACTGGCCCAACCACAACATTCACACCACCAAACCTCGCAACGCGGCCCCAACCTCCGGCGACACCATCGCCGCCTGCATCACCACCAATGGCGGGCCGGGAAACGTACATCCGAGCGGTGACCGCAATTATACGCAGCGGGAGTTGGCATGTTTGCAGACGTTTCAGTTGGGGCATGCGTTTGGGGGTGTGGGGGTGAAGAGGCAGATTGGGAACGCGGTGCCGCCGGTTATGGCGACGGCGGTGTTGGAGGCGGTGAAGAGGAGTATGTTGGTTGCTGATGGGCTTGCGTAAGGTTGGTGTTGATGGAGGAGCGTGCAAGTTTGGATTCGTACACAGTTGGTGAAGGGCTCTTTGCCGGGTTGGGATCGGCTCCGGACAGTCACCTTCCTCTTGACTTTTGACTATTGAAGAGATGGGAAGAAAGACTCGCTGTTCCACCTGTGTATTCCAGACGTTCACTAACGCCCTCCGCACCCTGAACAACCCAGAGAACCTCACAGCCAACCCATGCATAACAGTCACGTCTACATAACATCTACACTTGAGCTGAAAATCTCAGCGAGGTCCCACAGTAGTCACAATCGAAAAGCATAAGAACACCTTAGTTCATCTACCAGGACAGGACGACGTCTATCCTAGAGTATAGAGTTCCAAATAGATACCTTAGGTGTATAGACGCATGACTGTTGCAACTCGACATGGCTAAAGCGTTCATGATTCATATTCATATTCCTATCACGGAAGGAAAGGAGATGTGTATATGTTGTACTGATATGCAAACACTGTTGACTATTGAGGCGGAGGAAGAGATATTGAGAAGGGACTTGTGGGTTAGAATGATTTAATATTGACATCCTCTCTCCCTCTCACATCCTCCGATCCGATAGATGAATGAATCAACAGATCAGACTCCGCATGATATGATCTGGTGCGAGACGCTATACAGTTGTATAGAGGCATCGATCCTAAGGTGTTCTTTCAGTCGAATTTGAAATTTTCTATAAGGTAGTTGTTGGTTATGATGGTGTAAAGGTAAGGTATCACTTATGCGCTAAGATGAAAGTGCTGGATGAAACAGCTACGGTCAACATCAACCAGTATCCCACACCCACCCACTTGTCCCCAAACCACAACACTCTCTCTCCAACCCCCCTCATCACAAAGCCACCGTACTAAAACTCCTCGCATCATCCCCCCCCTCTTCCTCCCTCTCCCCCACCGCCTCCTCAGCCCCTTTCGTCGAAACCTTGACCGGAGAAGAGAGCGGACTGATATCCCCACCTCCTCCATCGGATTTCTGCCGCCCATCCTCGGAGGAGTCTTCGGCTGAAACACGCTCTTGCGGGGGGGGCGCGGGGGTGTCTTTTTCTGGGAGGGGAGGAGCGGCTTCAGAACTTTCGGTTGGAGAGTGCTGGGGTGAGTGGGGGGTTGGAGGCGGGAGTTTTGGGATGGGTGATTGGGAGGCTGGTTGCTGCGACTGTTGTTGTTGTTGGCGGTATGGTATGGTTTGATTGCTATCCGTCCTTTGGATCTGTGGTTGTCTTGGTGATTGCTGCTGCTGCTGTTGCTGCTGCATACCCACCCCCTGTCCCACCTGTCTCAATTTTGGATTCGCATCTAGATAATACCCGCGCACGCCTACGATCCTGCCTTCCCGTTCACAGCCCTCGACCCACTCTGGGCGTACGATTGGTATGTTCATCTCGCACGCCTTTTGCCATTGATCGCCCCTGCCTTCGGTACAGACGAAATGTGTAGTGTCAATGCGGACGCTGTCGGCGATCTTGGCACCAATTCGATCGAGGGCTCCTCCCAAGCTTTCTCTCAGTGATGGAGGTAGTACCCCGGGCGTAACCGTGATCCCACTCAACTCTGTCATTTTGTGTGTCTTCACTGTAAGTCTTTCGCTACTGTAAATGCCCGCACTTGTCCTCAGGACCAGGTGGAACACATATTCGGTATCGACTGCCAGCCCAGATACTTTCGTAGCCTGGATGCCTTTGTCCTGCGGAATCACGCCGGCTTTGGCCCCATTGCGGTACAAGCACAGGCTCCTGAGATCTGCGGTGGCGAGCTCGATCTTGTCCCATTCGAGTACGACGGAGGTCTGGGTGGCGTTTCGGCAGCGGATGACAGGCGGAGAGGGGGAAGCGAGGCCGTAGGTGGTGAGGATTGAAGATTGGAGAGCGGCGAAAGATTTCTGGGAGGTCGCTTCTGAGTCGATGTTGCGAGAGACTGTGATGTCTACTATTGAGCCGGAGGTTATGGACGGAGGGAGAAGGATGGAGGGAAATTCGATCTGGGGGAATCTCTGTCAGTACTTGTGCTCGTTTGATGAGGGTAAGTAGGTATTGGAGCGCTGGTAAAGCTTACCAGACGCTTGTCTTCGGTGAGGAGAACAGCGACGCCGGCATCAACCTTACCCACAGTGAGTGAGATCAGCATCTTGTCGATAGTACGATGGGTTAGCTCGCAATCGCTTGTCTGAATATCAAACTCCTGCAGACATGGAATATGACGCTTTACCTAATCAGGACGGGATGTCTTGGCACAAAAATTACAGAAGAACAGACTACACAACACCATTGGGTGTATCGTCTTCATGGTGCTGCTGGTAGCTAATGCGGGCGTCTAAAGTCCTGCAGGGCTGCATCTCATTGAAGTGTAGAATGATCATCGGACAGCTGTTCTACTCAGAAGGTAATTGTCTACAATTGAAAAGCCATACAAGACCGCGCCACCACAGCACCCATTCTTACACAATCCTGGCTGTCTTTATGCAGAAATAGTCTTCTGAGCTAGTCGGATCAAAGAATTCTCCCCACATTCGCTAAAACATAGTGCGGACCGTGACAAGTCGTACCTGCATTAATTCAGGAGCATGTCGGATATTAGAAGAAAGAGATAGGTGTAGACCACACTGCCATCCAAGGACCTGCTATGGTAGATTTTCGCGAAGTCATAGGCGAATCAAAGGTACCCAGATTGGACACCGAGTGCGGTCGGTAATGCAGCTCGGTTATGGCAAAGTATGAATTGGAGTATGGCTTGCAGCTTGGCAGGCGACTTTACAAATGCTGGGTTGGTACTAACAAGCTCTGCAGGCGCGCACGAGCCATATGACCCAAGAAGCCAAATACTTGGTAGGCGTACGTGTTCATGGATCAGTCCTTTTAGGAAAATCTCTCGAGTCATACACAGCAGAATCTCCCGAGTACGGTAGAGTTTTCCATTCATCCACAGCGCCACTACAGCGTCCTCAATGAAGAAATGCCAATCCACGTCTGAGCTTCTAGACCTGCGCCACGCGACGGCTCGCAACTTGGACCAATTGGAGCAATAAATTGACGCAGGATCAACAAGGTTTGGTGGTCTGTGGAGTGGCGTGGTCATATCGGAGGGCTCTCCTGCTGGTGGCTACGACTAAATCGGAGGATGGAGATTAGCGAGCTGGTCCAATATGATGTGTCAAGATTTGCCAGGATAGAACAGAGTCAGGGAGGAGACTCTTCAGTTTTCCCACATGGCGACCGCTTGAAGACCCTGGCAAAGTGAAGGAGATGATCAGCGCTATTATCGGTAGTGGCGTTGTGTAATGTTCGCCATGCTGAAATCCTATCGCAAAGGTAATCTTGCTGGATCATGCACGGAAAGCATGTTGGCCATGATCGCAAGGCGTCTACTCGTCCTGAGTCCATACCACTCCCGAGGCTAAGCGTCCAAGATCCTACCTCTGCCAATCTAGGTACGTTGGTAGAAGGTCTTCCCAGGGCTCTCGGTAGTGAAAGGCTCCAGGAGCTTTCTATGACTTTGGTGCATATCTAATCTGACCAGGTCTGAGCATCGCTAAGCGAAGTGACACGACCAGTTTGGAGCACGTTGTGCACTAGGAGAATATCTCGATCGCACTTGCTTCTTTCGCTGTAGCGTCATCTCGGGATCCGGCCCAACCATCCCGTAAGTGGCTTGGTGGTGGGCTACTCGCGTGGTCAAATGAATGGTCTTCAAGCACTACTTTACTCCCTCTACTCCAACCTTCGATCTCCAGCGGACCCTGCCTCCGTCTCTATGTTCATCCCAGCAATGGATGGCACATCTCACAGAGTTTGGATCCAGGGTCCTCGGCAAAGAGAGCGTGGTGGTGATCAACGTACTTTATGTGGAGGGTCTGCGGTAGTTAGTCCGGCTTGTTTTCATGCATGTTCGGACCCGGCTGCTTGGATGGGTTAGTACGCTCACATTTCACGGGGGAAAGAATAGCAATAGGCGGACTCGTCATGCAAGAGCACGCATTGATCCTTCCTCACTAGATTAAAGTAATATCTTGAGGGTAATCCTCTTCTCTTTATTCTGAAACATAGCACGCTGGCTGTCGCTTTTTCACGAGGGAGTGAGACCTTCCCACGTCAAATCACCATATCATGCAAGACGACATAGCACAGACAAAACCACGCGAGTAATTGACATATCGTACCCTGACGTGCAATGGCTGTACAGCCGTAAAAGGAGTTCAAGTGTTCCTCAAAGCATTGATCTGACCGGCGTGGAAGAGTGGGGTGGTGTTGATGCTTGATGCTTGATATCACTTCACTTCACTTTGAAAGACCTCAGCCCACCTCACTTGTCGATTCGCCGACACTCCGGTCCGCAGCCGTGAATCGATCATTTTGCCTACGTAAAGTCATCTCAAACCTCGTGAGGCCTTTCATCTTCAACATCCTTCGACATCACCGTCGGTCCATCTTTTCATCCACACGCTCGTGTAAGTCCATCCATATCATTGATGGATGTACAAGCTCACGCTTCAGGTCACAGTAGCACCCTAGACTGTATGAGTTGAGTCTTGTACTCAGCCTCTTCCATCAAGACAGACTGGTGAGTTGACTCTTGATCACTGAAACGGTCGTGGACGGACGTCAAACTCATGATTCAACGCAGTCATCACCGTGCTCTTCATTGCATCGACGAGAATGGTCTACCTCAATCCTGATGGCCACAATTGGGGCCCCTCCATGAACCTCGATGGCTGGGGGATCACTCTGATCGGTTTCGCCATCGCATATTCCATCCTCTTTTACACTGCTTGTGCCTTTGTCTTCCACCATCGCAAGCACCCTGTCATGAGGATGCGTAACATCAGTCTCGCTGTGGTCTCACTTCTCGTTCTTCACGTCTATCTCTTTATGGTGATCATGGTCTATCCAATGAACGGAGTATTCCCATGCGGCGTCGAGTATTGGATCATGTCTATGTGAATATTCCAGTACTCTACTTGTTTTCTGCATGGCTTATCTAAACGCAGCTATCTACCAATTGGAATCGGCTTGTTTCAAGCTCAGAATCAGCAGTTGATGCTCGTCAGCCGCGCCCAGACCCAATATCTACTTGATTCAGTGGACTACAAGCCTCTTTACAAGCCAAACGGCAAAAGCATCGGCGGTCCGAAGTACTGGATTTGGCGTCTCAAAATTTGGTGGCAGGCAACCAGCAGTCAAGGCAGATGTGAACGCGTCGTCCTGATCGGCATGATCTTGCAGGTGAGCCATCCTGGTGAAAGGAAACTCAACACATCGATTGGCTAATCACGTGAGAACAGTTCGCTGTCTCTATGATCGTCTACTGCATCTCACGCCAATTCAATGACTACGGAATCGTGTCTCATCGCACGACCAAGCTCATGTGCCGTAGTGGATGGGAGTGGTGGGTGTGATTCAGAATTTTGTGAGCGTATCAGCTAATAGTCTCCAGGGCGCCCACAATCATCTGGCAATTCCTATGGAACTTCTTCTTTGGCCCCTATTTGCTATGGAAGATCCGTTTGATTCGTGACATCTACCATTGGCGCCTCCAGACCACTCTTGCCGTTGTAGCTGGGTGAGGCTCCTGCGTCTTGAATCAAACCCGTGTACTGATTGGAACAGATTACCTGGAACACCACTTTGGCTTGCCGCTATCTACACTGATAGCTTTGCATCTATCAGCAAGTACTGGGCACCGCCTATGTGGTAAGTTGTCAACGATACTTTGTACTGTCCAACTGTTGACATTCCCAGGTTTGCGCCGGGTTTGATTGCGATGCAATTAACGACCATCATATTCCCTGTCATACAGATTCTCAAGTACCAGAAGAGCGTACGCGAAACTCAGCAAGCTCTCGCAGACTTTGACATGAAGAGGCTCAACTCTTCGTCAATTGGATCTGTTTCCCTAGTCACAGGATCAGCAAACTCCAAGCGCGGCAAAATGCACTCGATGGAATCCCTCGACGACTGCCTAAATTTCCATCACAATGGCCTTCAGTATTACGCGTCATATCAAGAGCTCAATGGCGAGAACATCCGCTTCCTTGTGAAAGTGCTCGAGTTTCGGACACAATGGCATAAGATACTTTCCCGCTCGAAGGAGACAAGCCCTGCAATCTTGACCATGTTTCGCTTGGGTCTGGATATCTACCTCAGACTCATTGACACAGGCACCGCACTTTATCCCATCAACATCGAGCATTCAATCTGTTCCAAGCTGGAAGCAATGTTCGGCACGGCTACCGCGCTCGTGGCAACGAGACGGAACGACTCCGTCTCCACCATTTCCACTCCCCATTCAGTTGTCACTCCTTGGGATGATCCACAGGGAGATGGTGATGGCTTTCCCATGAGTGCGATGCCAAGCGCGAGGCCCGAATCCCGTGCCAACGAGAGTAGCGAGCACATCATGTCACTCGTCGATACTAACGATCCTAGTGATCCACTTGCTAACTTTATCGTCCCCGACGCTTTCGACGAGCATGTCTTTGACGCGGCTTTCAAGTCGATCAAGTACATGGTCTGGAGCGAGACTTGGCAGCGTTATTGCTCCTGGAAGCGTCACACCGACTCATTTGAGCTCAAGCGCTCTTCGACCGGCGTCATCGTCTGAGCTCGATGTTCTCCTGACGAGTCTCTTTTGTACCACCTCTCTTCATCTACGGATACTGTACTGGGTCGAGATTCGGCCCTTTTCCTATTGGATCGGATGTTAAGGAAGATACCCAGAGGACTTGTTACTCACCACGTCAATGATGGTTCATAAGGTATGATAGGGTGTCGATATGATCGTACTGTGGAGCGAGTGTTGTGCATCATCGGAGCTTAATCATGTCTGGCAGCTCGAGACCATTGCATAGCTACGAGTCTTTCTTTATCAGGGTTGGACATAGGTACCTGTGAATAGAAAAGTCAGGATAGGTGGATGTGCATGATTGGCATAGTTGCATAGCACAGACTCATCAAATGGATATGTAAATTTCATCGTGTGCAGGGTAACGACTGACGGTGCTTGAACGAGATTGTCATGTCATGCTTCGCGGGAATAACTGAATTGACGTCAAGGCTTTGAATCCGGCTGCCTCTGTAACTGGATGTTTCTCTGCTAGATCAACCATTATCCTACACCACATCTCCACCGTCACCTCCATCCACCACTTCAACCCTTGATGCCAACCACCTTGGCCGTCGCGCTCTCCTGCCTCGACAGAACCCACATGAAAACAAACTGCACCACATAACTATACAAGAACAAGAACTGCGTCCGCCGATTCCGCTGACTCCGCGCCACCGTCTGCATCCCCCCCGCCGCCGTCGAGCTCGAACTGTCCGGCAAAAGCACATACTTCAGCGAGCGCAGCAGGAAAAACGCATTGGCCAGGAACGTATACGTGAATACCGTCCAGCCCGCCCACCCCCCGGTTCCCTTTCCTCTATTAAAGATCTCCGCAACAACGAGTGTGACGATGACGCCTACGAATTTGTACCCCGAGTAAGCGACCAGGTCGAGCAGTTGGCTGTCGTTGCTGATGGCGAGGATGTAAGTTCCGAATTTGAGGCCGAGGATCTCGAGCACGATGATGGCGCAGGCGGCGGAGGCGGTGAGGCCCATGACTTCGGGGTGGAAGGAGCCGTGGAGGCCGGCGAGGAGGGCGGAGAGGAGGATGTAGGTTACCACGGCCATGACGGGGATGTACATATCTGGGGCGTTGAGGTCGGAGCGGGGGGGGAGGAAGTAGTATGTGTAGGTTGATTGGGGGGTGGTTGTGGGCATGGTGTGGGGTATGGGGTGGAAGGGGATGGTGGTGGATGGGTTGAGGGGGGAGGGGGAGGGGCGTTGGGAGCGGGACCAGGGTTTGTGGCGCCAGGGGAAGAGGATGAGGAGTAGTTTGCGGAGGACGTAGGGGGTTGAGACGTTGAAGTAGTGTTTTAGGGCTGGGATGGAGACGTAGCGGTTTATCTGTTTTTTCTCATTAGTGAGGGTGGTTAGGCGGGTGTTTTGAAGGGGAGGGGATGGGGATTTTGATGGGGATGTAGAGGTAGGGGTAAGGGGAAGGGGAAAAGGGAGGGGATGGGGAGGTATACGCTCTGTTCCATATACTCCTGCCCCGCCGTCATGGCCTTCTGCCCGACCTGAAACCCTATCTGCGCCGTCTGATCGTTCATGAAGCCGCCGACGAAGTTGTTGGGGGCGAACTGCCCACCTCCTCCTCCTCCTTGCGTCTGCGCGTGCTGCTGTAGTCCACCGCCGCCGCCGCCCATCTGGCCCGCGTAGGGGCTTCCGGCGTAGTTTGAGTTGCTGGGCTGAGGGGGCGGCGGGGAGCGCATCATGGGGACTGTGGAGACGTGTTGGGGGACGGGGTGGTGGAGGGGTGGGGAGTGGGCGGGTGGTGGGTGGTATGTGCCTCGTTGCATTGTGAGGGAGGTGTGGGTTGGTGAGAGGTTCTGGGTATTGGGGTTGGGGTTGTTTGGGTGAAGCGGATGGTAGAGCTATGTTTTTGCGGCCTGGAGACTCATTCGTCTACAGCAGGAATGTTCAAATGGTCTGCCGTATGTCATTGACATGCAACATTCCGCATCCCCAGGCATTCCTTTAGCCAAAGGCAATCCTTCTGAACATGTTGGACGGCTTCGAAATCCTGACTACATCGGGAGTGGTCCTCTGGTCAAAATCATATGCGCCTGTGAGCAGCAGTATCATCAAGGGTTTCATCAAGGATGTATTCATTGAAGAGAAAGTCCTCCCAGGCGCAAGCGTTGCAGATGACGCTTCTGCGACACAGAACCCAAATTACAAGAAGGACCAGTATACACTGAAGTGGGCGAGCGTCAAGGATCTGGGTTTGATCTTCGTTGTCCGTATAATCTGTAACATGGACATGAAGATCTTGCCATTGATGAAGCCTAGGCAGTTTACCAATCACTGATACATCTTACATGGATTGACAAACTCCTGGATAACATCAGGATTATATTCGTCGATCTCTACAAGGAGCAGCTGCAGAAACCTCACACGAGTGTGGTGGAATGCGATTTTGATGGGTACTTCGACCAGCAGGTTAGGGAATTAGAGGGAGCAGCAGCAAAGAATCCTCAACTGGGCCCTCGAATCGCTGTCGATGATTTCACACCCCCTTCCAGCTCCGACGGTGGGACCTACGAACCCCCTCCGCCACTCCCAGGCCTGGCTGTAGCATCGCAACCAGGGCACATACAGAAGCCTCAGACTAATGGAGAATCGACACATATCACGCCGATACCTACACCAGAAACATCGCGACCGTCTACGCCTGCAGGCCATATTCTAGCGGGAAAGGGTGGACCAAAGTCGAGAAGAGCAAGGAAAGCTGTAGCTGCTCCTGCGAACGCATCTTCTGGCGATGAGCGGATAGGAAAGAATAAGAAAGATACTGGGAAGAAGATGCGGACATGGGATGCAGATGGTATGGCAGATGAGGAAGATGGTGCAGTACTGGATTATTCTGCTCAATCACTAGACGGGACGGCCAATGGCAGGACAGAGATCAATGCTAGTCTAGACTCGATAGATTCACACTCATTTGGCACAAGGACCGGCAAGGGACAATTTGTGCTCAAGGATCTGGATAGTGAAGTACATACAATTCTACAAGGTGCAGATGAGAAGAGATCAGAGTCGACCTCGAAAGGAGGTCTTGTTGGCTCGAGTCTAGGTGCAATCAGTAGTCTCTTCAGGAATGTCATTGGTGGAAAGGTTCTCACGAAGGAGGACTTGGTCAAGCCTATGAGAGGCATGGAGGAGCACCTACTGAAAAAGAACGTTGCAAGAGAAGCAGCCGTTCGATTATGTGAAGGCGTCAAACGGGAGCTGATTGGCGTCAAGACTGGCAACTTCGAAAGTATGTATTCTCAAACCTCTCCCCTTGACTGAAGACAGATGCTGACCATTCGCAGGCGTAGAAACAACAATCCGCACATCAATGGAGTCCTCCCTCCGCAAAATCCTCACCCCCACAACCTCCCTCGACATCCTCCGCTCCATCACAACCATCACCTCCCCCTCGCAACTAAATCCACTATCTCCCAAACCGCGCCCCTACGTAATCTCCATCGTCGGCGTCAACGGCGTCGGCAAATCCACCAACCTCTCAAAACTAGCCTTCTTCCTCCTCCAAAACAACTTCACCCTGCTAATAGCAGCCTGCGACACCTTCCGCTCCGGCGCCGTCGAGCAGCTCCGAGTGCACGCGCGCAACCTCAAAGAACTTTCGGACCGCGAGTCCCTTGGGAAAATCGAACTGTACGAGAAAGGCTACGGCCAAGACGCCGCCAACATCGCCAAAGACGCCGTCACCTATGCCGCGTCCCAAAAATTCGACGTCGTCCTTATCGACACCGCCGGTCGCCGTCACAACGACACCCGACTCATGTCGAATCTGGAAAAGTTTGGCAACTTTGCCAATCCGGATAAGATCCTCATGGTTGGCGAAGCCCTGGTGGGATCCGACTCTGTTGCACAAGCCCGGAACTTCAACGCTGCCTTTGGGCCCAAGAGGGGTCTGGATGGGTTTATTATTAGTAAGTGTGATACGGTGGGTGATATGGTGGGGAGCTTGATCAGCATGGTGCATGCGACTGGGATTCCGGTGGTATTTCTGGGCGTGGGGCAGCATTATGGGGATTTGAGGACGTTGAATGTGAGTTACTTGCTACTTTCGCAATATTATATTACTTCCCTTGCTTGTTAAGGAAGAAGAGCTTCTGCTAATGTGTGTGATAGGTCGGCTGGGCTGTGAATATGCTTATGAGTTGACGAGAGATTTTGGGATGGTAGATATGTATCGTTTATGCCGGTTCGAATGCATATTTTGGTTTTATGATTGTGCTATGCAGTTCTGGTGTGAAGTGAAAAAGAATCAGACACGCTAGCGTAGTCTCATAAGAACGAACCCACAACTTCAACATCGTTGTTTACACAACATCATCATACTCTCAGACGTCGTGTATGCTAGATATTAGTGAATCACTACATATCGCCACTTTCAATTAGACGAAACCAGAGTACGTAAATACCCCCAACGGCTTATAAGGCCGCCGTGTGGTGAGGTGAGGTGAGATGGAACTTACGACTGATGAAAATGGTGCTACAGGATGACGTGCAATGTCTGTGGGAAGATGCATCAGGGTATGTGCAATATGTGCACTATATGCGGTAAGCTCCACCCACCTCCCTGCTGGTATGCAATGCGACAGCAGCAGCCCTTCGCGCCGTATGGCGGCCATCAGCAACCTTTCTGGTCCTTCGGAGGCCAGCAGCAGCCCTTCGCGCCATATGGCGGCCATCAGCAACCTTTCTGGTCCTTCGGAGGCCAACAGCAGCCCCTCCCACCGTTCGGTGGCTGGCAGTCCGGCAGCATTCTGGGCAGCATCGGCAGCAACAATTCTGTCCTTGGTGGTCCGGGCGACTTTCATGGCTGGGGCGCTCCTCGTGGTAGAGGTAGAGGCAGAGGTGGAAGAGGTGGTAGAGGGGGATCTCGTGGTGATAATCCATCACAGAGAGTACCTTTAGCCATAGAAGCTCCGAAGAAGACAAAGACGCGCGATGAGCGAAAGAAGAAAAAGTCTGCCGTCAGATTAGCGAATCGAGCTAAAGGAGAGGCAAACCTCACTGACGCTCAATACCAACAGGCCTTGACGTTATTAGGAGTGTCAACCGAACATCCCGTGGCCAAGGATGCGATAACGAAATTGGACGTTCCCGGCTTAGCAGAAACTTCATCGCTCTCCGTAGAGGACCTGATGGAGGATCTAAGGATCAAACCGGCCGGCCTGGATATTAACGACGCGAGTCAGAGAATGGTCGTCGATGACATGGCCTGGGCGCTGTCGACTCTTGCCAGCGATCAGCTTCAAATAAAGCTGATCGCTCGATCACAGAGCACGAATATCAGTATAATCGAGTTGGCTATGCTAGATCACCTCTTCATCAATGAAATTGAGAATCGCCATGCCATCGTGGAAGATGAGAAAGGTGAGAAACAAGCTGTCGTGGAGAATGAAGAAGGTGCGGATCAAATTGTTTAACTTGGATCCGAGTTGCAAATTGATGATGTTAATATCGATGTTGATATCAGTATCGATGAAAATATGGGAGATGAATAAGCGGTCATTCTTACACTGGATCGGTGTATAGATGAAAAGTGCTATCACTTTAAAGACCCTCTTCTCCGCATATAGACCGTACCAGCTTTCAGATGTTATCATCTGAGGCAGTAATGGAATTCGATTACTCGACTTGAGAAATTCTCTAACTAACCAACAGAATACGTTTTCTTTGCTTGACAATGAACCTAAAATATGCGAAGGGTCTGGCGTATTGTCCAACAATCAAGCCTGAACATATATCTTGTCACCTCGTCAATCGTGCAGATGTTACAACTTCAAGTCCCCTTAAGCAAACAACGTGCTCCTCATCATCAATCTCAGCCCTACTCGGCGTCCATCCACCCTCCCACACTCTACCTTACCTTACGCAACTATGCATTTCCTGCCCTTAATATCTAGCCTTCTTGGCTCAAAATTCCCGTGTGAGCAGTGAGTGATGTCTCTATTCAGCTCGTTGGTTGTAGCATACTTCTTGTGATGATAGGGTAGTGTGGATTTTGGGCGTAGGTCTGTGGGATTGTAGGATTAAAGGTATTTGTACGGCTGCTTTGGATGGAGTTTTGGGTGTTGATAATGTATGTATTGGTTCAAGTGTAGCTAGGTATGATAGGAAGGAGCTTTGCTTTTGAGCTCATGGAAGCTAGCATTCCTAGCGTTTCGCTACGCCTTCCTAGCTTCCCGCCGCACTCCTAGCGTTTCGCTACGCACTCCTAGCTTACCGCACTCCTAGCGTTTCGCTCCGCACTCCTAGCGTTGTACTACGCACTCCTAGCTCACCGCACTCCTAGCGTTTCGCTTCGCACCCCTAGCGTCCCGGGTTCATGATTGGTGTCACTTGAAGTCGTGATGGTTTTCAAGTTTGGTGGTGCGTGGGTTTGATGTTGGGGAGTTGGGAATTTTGAGCTGGGAGGTCAAAGTGTGCTCGCTTCTTTCTGGATGGGTTTGTGGGTATTTGATACATCCCAGTCAATGCGTTTGCAGTTGATATCATGCTTGTCGAGCTGCATGGATGGAACTGCATCCGGTCGCTGTGGATCGACGCACTGATCTTGCTCATGCTCGCGGAGTCAATGGGTTGGCTCGTTGGGGTTTATTGTGGGCTGCGATCACGACGGCCGCTCATTGTGTCGGTAAATCAGGGCAGAGAATTCGCAACTAAGGCGCCAAGACAAAGCGTATAGATTCAATTGTCGTCGGACACCGTGACGAAGGTTACAATCGGGACAAGACAGAGCTTCATTGCAAGGGAATGACAGGATTGATTGTCATATTGTTAAATCTGAGCAGAGCCAATGAAACATAAAGTCACCACTGATCGGAGGATATCATTTGACTTGAGGATGTTTGCATAGCTCTATGAAGGCAGTGCATTCAATTAATACGACGAGTAGCAGCCAACGGTAGCGCTGAACTACCACGTGGAGATGATGGCACCATGCGGCTGAAACCAGATTCCCTGGTCACCACCAATCATTGTCGCTCATTTGCCTTCAACCGTCAGCTGATGTGATAAGATACGTGGGCCCAAGGTACTTCATGACGGCTATGCATGGGCCGCCGTTGGGACCTGCGCCGTCTGCCAGATCTACCACACGAGGATAACGTCAGATCGGCCAAGTTATGGGTACCTGCACTAGCACGAAGCAAGATAAGACTTAGTATCATGGTAAGCCTAATTTGGAATTTGTGTCGTTGACAAGCCCCATCGCACGGTCTTGCAGTCCCGACTCGTGTCTTGGAGCTCTCCGATGCTGCATATCTATACGCGGTCGTTCGTAATTAACACGATGGCTATGCCGTCCACTGTCGATATGAGGTCCGGCAGGCTGAGTTGGTATTCTATTGTGAGATGTGGCTGTCTCTCTCTCGACAAGCTTTATCCTCTTTCCAACGGTCGTGGGCCTGCAAGATGGGTATGACAGAGAGGCTGAAAATCTGATGACTCTCGGGCACCTTCCTCCTTCGAGGTTCGAATCACAACTTTGATCTCAAAGAGGTCAATTATGAGGATTTGGAGAGGCTTGTCGTCCAGATGTGTATATTTAGAGGGGATAAGGTCAGCGCTAACGTACGCTAAACCTCTAGCATGCAACCTTATTTCCCACAATAGATCTATTTGGATTATACAATCTTCTCGATATTTTGCTCCTTTCGACCACAAGCTACACGAGTCGTATTGACCACAGCCTTAGTCACAATGAAGTCGTGACTCCTTCGGCTCAGCCTCTATCGGGAACGTATATGGGTGACAATGATGTTATATTGGTATCCGTACAAAGCCCAATCACCATCAGCCCTAGCAATGGACCTCCCAGAATTGCAACATAGGCGGCTGTCCCATGCCTGCATCATCGTCATCCTGACCGATACGCCCTATGAACGACGACAAAATAAATGAGATGGGGTTACCACGCTGCGGCCGGGTCGGGGTTGGCTTCGCCTTAGCATGATCAAAGCGGCCATCGATCTCTTGAACTCTCCAATGGGAGCTTGTGGAAGCATTATAGAAGGATATCGAACACAGAGCCCTATGATGCTGACGAGATATAGCCAACTGCGCAAGCTTGCTTCATATTCTTCGACTAGATTTTTAGTAATCTCGTTGTTGCTGGTGGCTGAAGGTCTTTCCATTGAGACTTACTCGACGTAATTACCAAGCAGCGTACCTTATAAAGGTATTGATGCATCCGTGACAGCTTCCATTCACACCGAGTACTCCAGCATTATGCTCACAAGTTCTCATTTCCTTGGGTAAGTCCATAGCTCGGTCACCGTTGTTATATTCGATCTGCAAAACCCATTTTTCTGCCTATCTGATCACTGACTCTACACCTTTTCCTACTCTTCAAAGGAGGTGTACTTGTTTGAGAGCTTGTTAAACTCGCGTTCGATTCGGGACTCTTCTTAGTTCTACTTGCCCTAGTCTGACCAGCACCTTCTAAGAGATACAGCTCCACAATTGTAATTCACCTGAAAGACCATCTTTTTTCTTCTTCATAATGGACTATCACACATCTTCTCGCAATCGCACAAGGAAGTCTTCGACCGAACCCAGTCCACCCTCTTCCTCTTCGAGACATTCGAGCTCATCAACGTCAGAGTCAGCAAGCATCAGATATTACACAGCGCTCGCCGGATCATCGACGCCGTATCGATCACCATACGAACCTACTTATACTCAGGACGAAGACAGACGCGCTGAGCCATCAACGGCGTCGGCTTCACGTGCCTCGGCAGTATCAGCATCATCTAGATCCGCAAATCTACATCCATCGTACGAGCCGCCATCACCACCCACAAAGGATTCTCTATCGACCGGTAGCTTGTCTTCTGGGGGCTCTCTATATACGTCTTCTCCGACCACTCAGAACTACCAAGGAACACCGGGAGGTACGGGTTCTTCAAGAGGAAAGACTATGAGTTCGGTGAGTCATGATTTTGATTTATCTCCCTACGTATCCATATCAAGTACCTTCACTTCCTATTCGCCTTATCTTGCGGATCTGCTACAGTACCTTTTGAGTCCTGCAATCTTCTATTGCCTCAGATTGTATGGGGTCCGCGCTACAAGCATCGGTCTCGACTTTGCACTGCACCATCACCATCTCCCTTGTCTGCGAAGCGATTCCTTTTGTTGTCAACAAGAATTGATTTGTGGTCATTCAGAACGAGAAAGAGCAACTCCTTCGCTCCCTACGCACCCATCAAGTCAATACTCTTACCGAATTACGCCGAATCGAGAAAATCTTCGCAGCCTATGATAGCCCCGATATTACCGAGGCCATGACCAACGCATGGGCCCATTATGTCAACTCGAACAACCTCCTGAGTGAACTTCGAGGCATGACCAAGAATTATCCTTTCAGCTCTGCGTGTTTAGACGCTGCCAAGGCGAAAGTAATCGAAGACCCCGAGAGCACTCGTAGTTGGAACTACTGTTGGCTCATACTTACCAAGATTGAATCCGAGTAAGTCACCTTCCTCCCGGTCCGACGCAGCGCCCGAGTTACCGAGTATCAAACCAGCACCTGAGCCTCATTGCTGACCGTCTACCACTACAGGGGCCTGATCAAAGAGCACGCACGACTTTTAGCGGCAAAGCCTGCCATGTGGGGAGGTCACAACCCTACGGCTTCCGGCACCGAGCAGCTCGCAACCGCATGCCAGAGCGAGTGGACACGAGCCGTGGACCAGATGCTCCGTCAGTGGGCCACACCACCCTGTACGAGATGATTCCCTTTGCTTCCCGTCATCACAGTCTTTTACTTGTTCTTGTAACGACTTGTACAATTAGGATAATATGGATATGTACGATGTTTGCGAAGGAGTTAATGTATCATTAGGGATAGGGATATCATTGGGACCGCGCGTTTGATATGCATTTTGCCTGGATGGGTCAGCTGTCTGAATACTCGGTTCTTGGCGACTGTAAAAGATGTACAATAGTAATTATTAAGGAATGAAAGAGCTATTCCTTCTCATCTTTTGTACGACTCTCACCCCTCGGCGTCTCTTATTTAATGCACGTACACTCTGCCCTCGCCGTTATCATTCCTTCAGCGAATTGTAGCTGAATTCAATGACAACAATCACAGCAGTGATACGTGGACCCCCGTCAGCCGCAAACCATGCGATCCACCCAAATCAAACCACACCCCAAACGCAGCTCATGGGCATGAGATAGATATCACAGCCAAAGAAAAATTCTAACACGTTTCAAATCACAGCCCCCACATATCTAATATTCTCCTGCAGGAAAATCAGTACAGGATCCACAAGAGCCACGTGGTAGATTAGATGTCGTACAATTAGGCTCAGTGGAGAATGAGGTAAGGTAAGCTCGCATACAAAAGCTCGTGCTTATTGCTAAGCCTCAGGGCTGAGCTAGAGTAGGCCGCATGGGGAAAGTGCAGGCGTGCACGGTGATGAAACAGCTCTACGATATACAATGTCTTTGCATTCTTGTACTACATTTTCCTGACTGGTACTGTTTGCAAATTTCTCGTTTCGAGCGATGAATACGTTGATTGGACGAAGGCTAAGGCTGAATAATCGACAAGTGAATTCTCGCATACGTCTTCGGATCTTTTCCAGTATCTAAGTACCATTCGTGGCTGTGTGGGCTCGTCTGCTACGTCTTGGGAGATAGAAGATCATTGTTCTGGCTAATTGATGGTAGGAATGGTGTACTTCGGGGCGAAGATGGAGTTCATTTTTTGGTAAGCTCGTTGGTGGAGTAGTATGGTGTAAGTTTCGGAAACTGGAGGCATCGGGGAAAAGGAGGGTTTGAGTTGTTTATGTTGTGGTGTTGTGAGGTGTTGGGTAGGTATCGATGGATCTTGGGGAAGGATGTGGTTGTTACGGTTGTCTGCTCCCTTTGGCGGATTTCCATCTGGATTGATATACAAGGATCATGATGTTAGCGAAAGGGTTGATATGTGTGAGTCTTGAGAAATTTGGACGAGTGTGGCATTAGTATGGTTTGCTGACTTGAAGGCTCTTATCAAGCACATCGATGGTCATATAGGAAACAGCCATGGTGGTTACGTCTTGCAGGCAAGATCGTGGAGCTCATCATCATAGCCATCCGGTATGGTAGGAAGCGTTGGACAGCAGAACACGACCTTATCCAGAAGACCATGATGAGAACGACAGAGACGTGGGAGGGAGGGTGGAAGAAGGCAAGATGAAGGAGGGAAGGTGTAGAAGCCATTTGCGGCGGATTAGATTGGCAATGGTAATAGAAAGCGCGCTTTCTCCGGGTGAATCGAGTATAGCAGAGTGCGAACGACGTTTGCTCTGTCGCTGTCGCTATTGGTGTTGCTTTCCGCACCGCACTCGCAAGGCGTGCGTAGCGAAACGCTAGGAGTGCGGTACGCTAGGAGTGCGTAGTGAAGCTAGGAGTGCGGACGCTAGGAGTGCGGACGCTAGGAGTGCGTAGTGGAGCTAGGAGTGCGATGCGTTAGGGATGCATGCTTGGTGTTGTTTTCCCCTAGGGATTTGACTTTGTCGACCATACCGAGACCTATTGGATGCTGTGTCCGTCTTCCATTGCCTATCGATAGGTCTTTGGCTCGAACGGTTCAGTGCCATTGGCGTTGGCAAGAAGCGAGAGGGTAATTCCGGCCAGAGAATCCGGTGACAGATCCGGTAATTCCAGCAGAGCCAGCTCAGGATGATAGAGTGGGAGCTGCAGCTATCGTTGCGCTGCAGCTTGTTGAATAGGGTCGATATCGTCATGGATGTCTCCCTTCTCATTGTTAATGCGATACGCTAGGAATGCGATGAGCTAGGAGAGCGAAGCGAAACGCTAGGAGTGCGAGCTTGGAGCTAGGAATGCGAAGCGAAACGCTAGTTGGAATGCTGCGACGCGGCGGAGATGAAGGCGGAGATGTGTGCGGAGTATGGAGTGGGACTGCAGAATGCGACAGCAACAGCGACTCCACCATTGCTCTTACCCGGGTGTGGTGCTTCCAGATTCTACTGCTGAAGTCTTCATGCCTAGATGATACATACTTCGGAAACTTCGTAATGACATGTTACAAGCTATCTGATCTATCTAAGTTACTTCGGCATAATGAATCGCATGATATCAATAAGTACTCTCTCCGCATGCAGAAAGCACGCTTTCTCTGGGTGAAACGAGTACAACAGAGTGCGAGTACAGTCCTGTCGCTGTCGCTTTCCGCATTCCTAGCGTCACGCTCGCACTCTAGCGTACCGCATTCCTAGCGTCTCGTTACGCACTCCTAGCTCCACTACGTACTCCTAGCGTCCGCATTCCTAGCGTTTCGCTACGCACTCCTAGCTGGCTAGCTCCACTACGCATTCCTAGCTTACCGCATTCCTAGCGTCTCGTCCTAGCTCCACTACGCACTCCTAGCGTCCGCACTTCTCGCGTTTGGCTACGCACTCCTAGCTCCACTACGCACTCCTAGCGTACCGCACTCCTAACGTTCCGCTTCGCACTCCTAGCGCTAGTTGGAATGCTGCGAGAGATGAGGGCGGGAATCGAAGAGGGAATGCGACAGCGACAGCGACGTATTGATATAAAATGTCGATTCTACGGCTGAAGTCCTCATGTTTAAGAGCTATGCAGTAAGAAAATATTGTGTTGACATGTTGTAAGCTACCTAACCTAACTATTCAATCTCACCATATCGAATCGCACGATAGCACCAAATACAGCTCTCGAATGCCTGGCATAGTGTCTTTCAGGACCAGCTAGCCCCAAGTGATACAATAACCACATTGCCAATGCGCACAGCTGTAACCATCCTCCCTGACACCATGGCAGATCGAGAAGCAGCGTCTCATCGCTTTTGCGCACTGGCAGCAGGTCCAGTAGAAGGAGGGAGGGGTTTCGATGATGGCTGGGTAGTATGTGCTCACGGCGTTGTTCACGATGCTGAAGGAGCGGATCGTCAGTTTGGACCACGAAGGGGAACGTCTGTAGTTTGGCATACCGTTTGGTGCTGCTGTTGCAATTCTTGAAGACAGCCATGTCTACAGGCATATCGACCTCCGTTTGAGCATGCCTTGGTCCGTATTTACAGTCTGCTTTTGTTGGGAGGTCCTGATCCGACCTTTCTATGTTGTCGGTCATGATATATCTTACGAGATCAAGTTGATCCGGCTGGTAAGCCGATTGTTCTGTGTTGTAAATGGTCGCACGGTAGACTAGACTTCCTGTTCATCTTTCCCTACTGATGAAGGATCGAGAAGTGACATGGTCGAAGTATGTACCAGATGGAAGACAATTCAAGGCAACGTATCACCTCAGAAGTACACATCCTGCCGCTACCGGTTCCATCGGAAGCTGTCGTGTAAAGCGTGCGGGCTCGATTGCGGATGTTCTAGGGTGGCCATCGAGTCGTTGAGTAGTTCTTGGAACTTTCAGACTATAAGTAGGTCGACTCGGAAGCTATTGCCTCATGAGCAAATATAGCCTTTGCCTCCCTTTATTGCTCATCCAACCAAGCAATCTGAAAGCTGGATCATGAGACATGGTGCCTTATGGTAAAGGCCTGTGCGACGTCGGCCAATATACTTTGGGATTTCCGATAAAGGCAGTGCTAGGTAAGCACGTAGTAGGTGATACAAAACTCTTCAGTCCCTCCGCGACCTGCTTGAGTTTTGTTTTCTCTCCACAACAGGACACATTCCCAGATACTACTTCACACCCCACATCGGCCTACGCTCTTGACTTCGAGACCATTCATTGATACTGAAGACTCAAGGTATGTGATGGATGACACCTTCCGTTTGTAGTGATTCAACCACTATTCACGATTTCTCATTCCGAAGCCTCTGTATTTATGGTCCATCTAAGTACCTGTTGGCTGACTTATCGGGATGTCTGTTAGGGTACTGTCAGCGACATGACAATCCACGATCACGATCCATATCCACTTATGAATGACGGCCTCCAGCGCAGCCTGGGTTCCAGTCAGCCCATGTTTCGTTTCCCGTTCAAAACAGCAAGCCGTGCTAAAGCCATCAAAGTACCGATCGATTCCCAAGCTGACGTTCTAACCGGAAAGCCTTCTGCCGCTGGTGACAAAGAGCACTTGGATGATTCTGCAGCGAAGGGGAACGTGAGCCTTCAGAAGCATCGTTCGTATGAAAGCTTTGACAGCAAGCTTGATGCTCTTGAACGAACGCTTGCTGTACGGGAGATGATGAAAACTGATCCTCCCAATGCTTTGGATGACATCGTCAGGATGCAAATCAAAAACCTAATGCCAGCAGTCAACATAGAGAACCGCGAGAGTTCGATCGCAAAATACGTCGAGCGCTTAGCGGACATTAGAGAGTACCACCTTTGTTCCCGGTGGGCAGCAACAGATTACGATGGCCAAGAAGAAGATCGTAACAAAACCGCGAAATGGATCGAAGAGACTATGGCAGGACTGATACGTATCATGGATTTGCATAAAAATACAGCCTTGGTGCGCGACCTCGATCCTCTCACAGCATTGGAAAGTTTGAACAGGATAGACAACAAGCTCCCGAAGGAGTATAGCGTGGCGAAGACTGTTAAGGCTCTGATTGAGCAACAAATTCGTGCATTGTTGCTTGAGCTGTACTCCCCAAACCAGGCAGGTCATAGCTGTTCCGTACTCATGGTGATTCTTGCTGATGTATAGATGTCAGAATGACGTTGTTTTGGACCATGGGCGAGCTGAAGCTATGCACACGCACAGAGCAACAACAGACAAGGCTGCCGACCTTCATCTGCAGGTAGCCGATCTCAGAACGGATTTAGATCAGGCGAAGGAGGAGATCCGTCAAGCGCAGTGGAGGTCCTCCTCAAATGTTGGCAACCTTACCTCCAGCGCGGATGCTTGGGCTACCCCAAGGTTTTCTTCGGTTCCCACTCAATACCCTCCTTCGAACGTCCACCCATCGGTTCCGGACACTCTCTGCGCTCCGGTAGGGGCGTCTGGTCTCGGTTCTTTCGTTACTGGCTCCAGGCCTATGAGTATGGCCATGTCGTCGTATCCACAAACGGCTCCCTATCCTCCTCATATGGGACTTCGTTATGCCTAGCCAAGCGGATTAGATAGAAGCCCAATCATCCGTTCTATCGACCAGACGCTATATGGTTATGTTATGGGACTGTAGGCCAAGGTTCAATCCGTGATGATCGTAGTAGTTACGTTCCGTACTCCCAATGTTCAATTTTTCTAGCGTTTCGCTTCGCACTCCTAGCGTTTCGCTTCGCACTCCTAGCGTTTCGCTACGCACTCCTAGCGTTTCGCTACGCACTCCTAGCGTTCCGCTTCGCTCTCCTAGCGCTTCGCTACGCCTTCCTAGCTTCCCGCCGTGCCACGGCATGGAATAGCAAGACATGAAACGACAACAGATGAACAAGGTGGATCAGCGCAGACAAGGCTTTAGAAATGACTATCACCTGTTCTATCAATTTCGATAACCTGTATTTGTTCATAAGTCGCAAGACTATCCAGTAGCTAGACCCATAGTTATACAACCACCTCTTCCTGTACGACGGCACCTTCATTCTCCCAAAACAGCTTTTTCAACTTCATCTCCTTCGCGTCCTCAAGGTACTTGTCGAATCTAGCCTCCTCTTCATTGAAGACCTTGCCCTGATACACCTCATGGGGTAGGAACGCGCATTTCTTCTCATCCTCAGCCAGATATCTGCACGTATGCATATGTAGGAAGATCGCCACTCGTTGGTTGCCTTGCTCCGTCAATCTGTGCCTTGGGGAATTGACGGTCTCATCCAGGAAGAAATCTGCGTTGTCTTCGGTTTCAGGGTCGAGGTCAAGCCAGCCAGAAGTGTCCAGCCAGAAAACGGACTTGTCACCGTCGGCTCGAAGCCTGGCGACAACGCCCTGGGTCGCTTGCTCGAGTTGGCCACGTAAAGGTCGCATGACGAAGATGGGTATGGTGGCTGGTGCAGAACTGGGAACCATGCCAGGCGTGCCTGATCTTTCGCTTTGGACGATGTTTGGATGCTTCGGATAGGCAAGGGAACGCACTGCCTTGATCAAAGACACGTAAGTAGTCTCGAAAGATCCTGATAACTCGAATAGTGTCCTGTTATAGTCGGTAAGGTATTGATGAAACGATGCATCGTCTGCGCCTCCAATATTAAAGATCTGGATTGGTCAACTGCAAAGCTTGCCAATCTGTCGTATCCGCACCTACCAGAACGTCGGGTATGTAAGCGCTGAACATCCACGGATGATCGAAGTACGATGAGCCGCAGGGACCGCTGCAAACAATCTTAGTTTTCTTGATGAATCAGCCAGGAATCAAGGCTCACCTCCGAAAGAACACGTCACCCAACCCAGCTGGACGACCTGTACCTCCAATACAATCTTGAGTGAGACACATGCCGTCGGCACCAATGCCGACGTGATCAACTGCAAACATCTCTCCGAGTAAATACTCCCACCCCATAACACCAGCCAGCAGGCCATCAGCGCCTCCAGTGCGCCGTCCTCGTTGTCTTCCTGCGTATGAGCCAGGAGAGTCTGTGATTATTTCAAGTATCTTCTTTCGATCTTGATTGGTGATCAACCATTCTTCATCCTCATCGGCCTTCCCCTGCCAATCGCTCATACTACGAGTTTTCTCAATATCGGCTAGTCCAGTCCGATGCTTTTCGCCAATGAGGTCGTTTTCTGCTTGGAGAATGTCCTCATCGACGTACTCCTCACTCAAAAGTGATCCAGCAACTTTGGAGATTGTGCCGCCTTTACCAAGCCATAAGCCATCCAGCTCGACCACTCCTGCACCATGATCGTCAATCATCGGAGCAACAACGCGAACGTAGTGTTCTTTGTTAGGATCCAAATCGTTGACGCGAATTGATACCAGCGACGAAGAGTTCGGTAGGAGGATATACTCTTGATCATCGATTTGTGCAAGCAAGGAGACTGGAGGTGCAGGCTTCTCGTTGTTCGATAGGGGGTGAAAGTGATAATGTTGGTGACCAGCTAATTCTGGAGTAGCTGACGTTGCTTGAAAGGCTGTAGCGGCGTTCAGCCCGGCCTCTGGAGCGTTATTAAGAGAGAGGAGCAACGACGTGGTGTTCTTGATGGTAACGTCAAAGTAGACACCTGGTCAAGTCTATCGTCAGCTGCGAGACCAGCCGATGAACAGATAGGACTACCGGGAAAGGTGCCATCTTTGCGCAAACGATTTGGAGTGGACGTCCAGCGGCCGACATACTAAATGCTATTAGCAGCCACCACCTGACACTCACTTTATGGAGAAAGCCTACATGAATTTTTGGATTCGATGCAGGATAGAATTGATAATTATGCATTTTTCTCTCACTCAAGAGTTCTTTCCCTAAATCACTGGCCCCAAGCTTCATCAGATCCAGCTCCTCACCTCCACCATTAAACCACCATACAAACAATGCAGCAATCATGAGCAAAAGCCATACCGGCTTGCTAGCGAAAGTGCGTCTGACCCGGAACCAATTGTAGTCGCCATAAGACGCATAGTTACGCCCGGGTGCGGATGAGCTTGAACTTCCATACAGTGATGGTGTTGGCGGCACGAGGCTTCCAGAGGAGTATGGAGAGTAGCTTGTCTTGCCGTACGGAGTACCAGCGGGACTGGGGTAAGGTGTAGATAAACACGAGCTTGGCAGCGGCGTGCCGGGACCTTGTTGTCGTGGAGAGCCATTGAATTGTGTCAATGCTAAGTGCAAATTCGGTCTATTGCGAAGCGGTGGTTGCTGCGTCATCGTCGTAAAGAACATATATAACAGAACTAGGCTGTCGAAAAAGTGTCGAGACTCGAAAGCTTTGAGGCATTTACTTCATCCTCACTAAGTGTCTGAGAGCCATAGGCGGCGGCAAGCGGCAAAATTCAACACGGGTTCAGTAATGGGAGGTTAATTGCGCTAATGTTTGGTGATAACACAGGCCACGCTGTATTTTGGAAGGTGTAACCTCTTGCAAGGCAAATCCCGGAACATTCCAAATACCCGATCATGGACTTTAGGGCAGCTTCAGCTGAAGATGCTCACAATAACCAGAGAGCATGGGATAGTTGCCAGCCTCGACATCAAGTCTTGAAGGGCTTTTAGTGTACCACTTCCAGTGATGCATATTATCATGCAGCAAAGAGTGCCAGATACACTCCCCACCCCAATCCTACCAAGCTTCCTACAACCGTCTTCTTCTCCACGGGTATGAATACGTGCTGTATCAGGTTCACAGCCGGCCAAAGCTTGTATCCTGCCTTCATTATTGGCCACGTTTGCTGCGTGCTACGTTAGCGTTCCTTCAACAAGACAGACTTCTTTCCGGGAAGCGCATACTTCTTTTACCACGTCCCAGCATACGCCCAGAGGCACACCCCTCAGCACCCTCGTTCCGCCAATATACGCAGCCACGTTCACCACTGCTCCAAGGGTCTGATCTAGACCAATTTTCACCAACGTGTTCCTTGGATTCAACTTCTTCTCCACTTCCACACCCTTTCCACCATCGTCAACCTCAAGCTTCTTGAGTGTATAGCCGGGAAACTGCGACTCAATGTATTGTTGCCAGAGGAAGTTGGGAGGCGTGGAGATGAGTGTGTAGAGAAGGAGAGAGGGAATGTCAGGCGGTGGTGAGGAGGTGAGGAAGCGTGCGATGAGGAGGGAACAGAGGGTCAAGACGGCGGATTGGAGGGTTGCGACCACGATCGCCGGGGCCATCTTGATATTGGGTTGACCCAGAATCAAATTCGGGTAGATCACGAAAGAGGTGGCCTTCTCCGAGCCCAGTGTGTGTGCCTGGCTTTCACTGGGGTAAGGTAAACGGCTGTTTGTTGCTTTGCTTGAGAGAGACGCGTCTGTACACGCGCGGCTGCTCGCAAGAGTTGCCCGGTTCAGAGAGATTAACCTAAGTAAGTTTCAGCCTGTTTCAGAAGGGATGCGCAATGAATCAACAACTCACAGAATGTGTTCTCCTTTATGGTGAAGCTGCGTCGATGATCAACGGGAAGTTGGATGAGCTCACGAGAATACGAAATTCCGTTACATAGCGTGTCAGCCTCCGATTGGTCCCAGGACAGGATATACGGAATGTAATAAGATATGAACAAACTTCAGCTCATCTCAAACACTGCTCGGCTACGACGTTGTTGTCGCTTGGACCTCAAGCACCCGTTTAGTTCCTAGATCTAATCGGATGCTATAGTGTGCCCACGGACATGACACCACTGTGGATGTTGGATGAAGCAGGTCCGGTATTCGTGACGAGTGGTGATAACGCTCTTTTTATCTTTCTCGTTGTACTACGTACGGCTTGGGCTGGCGTTGGTCCTGCTTTCTAACAGCGAGAGCCACCCGCATGTCCGGACTTTCCTCTTCTCAAGAACTCGTCAGATCCCATCTCAACCCCGAAGCGATTTGGTCTCGACTCTATGTTATGCCCGGAAAGAGCCGTAACGCAATGCTTGTCAATGCGCAGCATACTTTCCCGGGCCCGGGTGTAGGCTTGCGAGAGCCCCTGCCATCTTCCGGACATACCCGCGGAGCTTCTTCGGCCTGTGATTTCGCTATGAGCGACTGAATCTCCACGAAGCACAAATGATGCAGTCAAGATGGAGAGAATTCTTTGCCAAGATCCCGACCGAATAAGGTTTCGCATTTTAGTAGTTTAAGGGATATGGAAGTATCAAATGGGGAGGACGAGGAGGTGCTTTCGATGTCGCCAAAGGGTAGTGGGTATGTGCCTTGTTGGGAGGAGGATTGGTGGAGCTTGGCCTTTGCGTGGGCTTAGCCTCTGGGAAGGATGACTCTCGATTTTGATCAGTTGAATCATGGAAATATTTGAAAGCGAAGCATATCACTGGTATAATGGACTTCTCAAGCCTAGCGGTTCAAGCTCATGAAACTTTCTTTCGGTTCATTTAGCTTCGCAATGTTGTCTACAGTCGGCAAAGTAATCTAGTTTTCTCGTGCGTCAGCAAACGTATGGTAATCGATACAATGCTCATAAGTGGATATATCGAAATGCCCTCAGTGATCTTGGTGTAACAAAATATGATCATTCCCTAGGGATCACTTACTATCTAGTGCTTGCGTTTTGTAATCATTGGGCAGGAATGAGGACGGATTTGAGAAGAGAAAATGCACTGACCATATCAAGCAACCCCAGCCATGTCATGAAGCAGTCCCCATCAGAGCAGCTTTATTCCCCAAAGCTATCACAGTGCTTTCGGTATTCGTAGATTCTGTAGCACCACAACATCAGTCAGTTGCGCCACCTAAACTATGTAGCAGGATAGCAAGCGAGATGTGCAGAAAGTCAGAATATGTAAGATTGAATATCACGCAGCTTCGCCCGTTTTGAGCCTCCGGCGAGAGGCTCCGAGCAGAAGTGTCAATCGCAAATTATAGCATCATTAAAGTATGTAGGTGAGGCAACCATCCACAGGGGCGACAGGGCGTACCTAGTTGCCAGCAACTCATAGCCGGATTGGCACACGAAGCATGTCATTAGTGGAGTATGGGCCTGTATCGTCGCCTTTCACACGAATGCCTTCTGCTATGAAGCGTCGCCCCAGGGTATTGGGCCCGTGAGAGGATGTCGCATACCGAGTCGAACAGGTGCTGTTGCTATATGACCAGGAAGAATGGCCGAAGCTCACCGGGGTGAAAAGGTAGTGGACAGCGTCCGTGCGGACACAGTGGATTTGGGGTCTCGACACTCAACAGTCTGCATGAGCCTCCTGGCTCTCTCACCGAGTTTAGACCCAACATATTGCCAGGAGCTGACTGTAGCTTTGATTCTACGATTGGGGTAGCAGTAAAAGTCGCTGCGCCGAGAATTTGTATATGCAAATCCTGACGCGCTAATTTAGCGTCGAAATAGCCGAGCTGCCCACGAATTCACATCTTCAACTACCCGTTTGGATGACATCGCCAAAGATACCTCTTTCACAACTACCGTCAGGTAAGTATCCACTTCCCCAGATGGAAACATTCTGCTTACCAAGTGTCATGTACAGATACAGCTAAGATGGCAGAGATCGAGGTTGCCGCCTCGCAATGGAGGTTTGTTGAGGTTGGCCGCGTTGTACTCTTTACCCATGGCCAGTTCACTGGTCGACTGGCTGTGATCGTTGAGATCATAGATCACAAACGCGTACGTCTCCCTCAGAGTTCCCTACAAGAGCGCTCTTAACATTCAGCGCAGGCCTTGATCGATGGGCCCTCAAAGTCAGAAAACGCCGCTGTCCCCCGTCAATCTATCGCTCTGAACAACCTAATCGTCACACCCATCGTCATTCCAAAACTTCCCCGAGCAGCTGGCCGAGGTGCAGTTGCAAGAGCGTGGGAGAAGGAGGAAGTAGAGAAGAAGTGGGGCGAGAGTGCGTGGGCGAAGCGGAGGGAGCAGAGGGAGAAGAGACGCAAGCTGTCGGATTTTGATCGATTCAAGGTTCTGAGGTTGAAAAAGCAGGTATGCAGTACCACTCGTCTGCCGCAGTAATCTCGGCTTCAGAGCGCACGAGGGACAACCTACAATTCACATATGCTGTTTATTGGAGCACACGCTGACAGCTACTTTCTGACAGGCACGGTTCGAGGTTCGAAAAGCACATGCAAGCATCAGGAAATCGGCGAAGTCTTCATGATGGAAAGACATCCTTTGTCTTGTGGGGCTGGGAGCGATTGTCGAAAACTTCTTTCATGCTGGTTGAATGCTGCACGCAAGAGATAGAGGTCAGCAAACAGCAATTATTGCCTACGTCTTTCTCGTGGCCATGACTGTCTTTGCTGCTCAACCCTATCGAAGTTAAGCACTGTTCTCACCGCGTTGCAATTGAATACAAATCCACCATATGATGTAGACGTATGATACCCACTACACGTTCGAATGGTCAGAATCAGTGCAGGGTAGACTCGTGTAGATTGATTTGCATTTCGGTTTCTCATGCTCAGGAACATATTGTAGAGGCTGTAGCAATCACTAGCGCACAATTGGGGACTCGGCAAGGCATTGCAACGATAAATTCGATATCAGAAACCTGCATATTCCCCCCACATACAAAGCATCCTTCCTCTTAATGTAAGTGTGGTGCTAATTCAGCTTGTTATCTGTGTCTTGTACCATTCATGAACCCATAGGAAGTTCTACTCCACTGCTTGGGATTTCGTTGTCATGCGAAGCGATCACCGCCTACCGCCTTTCATCTCATACCAATATTATACTAATATATTAGCTAGCAAAGTTCTACAGACTCGTCAACCTCCAAGATGTCGAACCCGCGCATCGAGGAGATCACCGACGACCCTCCGGCGAAGAAGGCCGCTGAGGTCGACGATGCCTCGAGCAGCTCTGATTCAGACGACGCGGAGGCGGCAGGAGGTGATGGAGAGGGCGAGGCTGGCATCTCAGCAGGCTCATCCGTGACGGTGCACTCTCGAAACGAAAAGAAAGCAAGGAAATCAATTGCCAAGCTGGGCTTGAAGCATGTGCCCGGTATTACAAGGGTCACTCTAAGAAGGCCGAAGAATGTAAGCTACAGTCTTGGAAGTGAAGGATCTTCATGAGCACTCGGAGAAGGCCAACAACAGCTGCGAAGATTTCGATGGGAACTACGATCGCTAACGGACCTTGATAGATCCTCTTCGTCATCAACCAGCCCGATGTCTACAAGTCACCAACAAGCAACACATGGATGTACGATATGTTCGACATTCCAAATATCCACACGATGGCTAACGAGACCTATCAGCATCTTCGGCGAAGCAAAGATTGAGGACTTGAGCTCCCAAATCAGCGACTCCGCTCTCAAGAACATGGCCCCTTCAGATAATGCAGGAGACTCCCATGCAGGGCACAACCACGCTGCGGATGGCAAGGGCAAAGCCATTGAGGCTGCGGATTCTAAAAAAGATGAGGATGAAGATGATGGCGAGGAGGTCGATGATACGGGGCTGGAAGCCAAGGATATTGAATTGGTGATGGCGCAAGCTAGCGTATCAAGGAAGAAAGCTGTTAAAGCGCTGAAAGAAAATGACAACGACATAGTAGGTACCCCGAAGGATTCCCTCTACAAGCCCTTTTCTAATTCTTCTCTAGGTCAACTCTATCATGGCGTTATCCATATAAAACGCGACGTAGGAGCGATTTGAATGCATGGTTTGGTTGAGACATAGCCAACATACAAACAGACAGCGTGATAACTCGCTGGCCTCTCGATGGCGGATCATAAGCTTGCTAGTTGAACATGGAGATACCAAAATCTCCTCCAAATCTATACCTCTACCCTTTTCCAACATTCTCATCGCCAAAATCGCGACTCAAGACATGAAGTCTAGTTTTCCGAGTAGTCAGAGCTACAATGATAGACAGGCTTTCCATTGCATCCTACAGGTATATTTTACATAGCAAGGAAAGAAATGCGCGCCAAGAAGCATGTCACGTGCTCTGCCCTGGTGATCAATTAGACTGCCAAGACGTGCGACCTAACAGCGAAGGGACGAACCTCAGCCATCAAGCTCCCTGTCTATCAACAACCAATTGCCATTGAGCTCACGAAAATGGCCGCAGGAGTAAGTCATACAATACATTCTCCCATAGCTAGCTCAGAAAAGCTCTCCACACCGCTGACCCCACCCCCAGCGCTCCGCCGCCGCAAAACTCGACTGGAACAGAATCTCCACCTCCCTCGGCCTCAAAGGCCAAACCGCATCCGCCATCCAAGCCTTCAAGAAGCGCAACGACGACGCCCGCCGCCGCGTCAACCTGCTGCAAACCCAGCCCCAAACCGTCGATTTTGCCCACTACAAATCCACCCTCAACAACACCTCCGTGGTGGACGAGATCGAACAGCATTTCAAGAGCTTCAAGCCGAAGACGTATGATGTAGAGAGGCAGATCAAGGCCATTGAGGCGTTTGAGGTGCAGGCGGTCAAGAGCGCGGAGGAGACGAAGGGGAAGGTGGATGGGGAGTTGAGGGATTTGGAGAAGACGTTGGAGAATATTGAGACGGCGAGGCCGTTTGAGGATTTGACTGTCGTAAGTATTCTCTTCTTTTCTTGGGGATGTGGATTTGGGAGTGTGAGTGTGATGGATGCTGATGGTTGTGGGGTTTCTTAGGACGAGGTTGCGGCTGCGCAGCCGGAGATCGATAAGAGGACTGAGCAGTTGGTTAGTAGGGGGAGGTGGCAGGTGCCGGGGTACAAGGTTCGTGAAATTCCAGCTACTCTGGAGCTCTGTTGCCCTTGTGTGATGATGGTGTACTAATTTCATGGCAGGAGAAATTTGGAGACCTCTCGGTGCTATAGAGACAGCTGTTCATTCGCGTCCTGTATTTTGAGGGCTCTGGGCTAGATATACTACACTGTACACCTACTAGAAACACTCGTGCATATTCTTCACAGGCGCTATCCAATGATGCTCTGTATGACGTCAAGTCGGTCCGGTTCCAGATATTCTATACCGAGAAGGTCAGTCTATTGCCCACACGCCACGCTCAATGCCTTCACAGAAACCGGATCAGGCCCATCCATGCAATGATATCCAGCAGTAGTATGCTTGTAGGGAAAGAGCGTTGGATATTCTGCATTTACTCTCTTAGCAGGTGAACGGACGATACACAAGCCTTCTGCCTGACGAGCAGATATACATCTATGTCCTTAAAAGGTACGAGGACAATAATTCTGGCTATATCTTAACATGATGTGATCGCTAACGCGTGCCATACTGATCCAACACCTGTCGCTACAACTTCGTATCGAAAACCTTCGCAGATGTAACTTCTACAGGGCACGATGCCGACCCGAAATGCATCGCCGTACCCTTCCTTGGCCAAAACCGCTACATCCTTGCCGCATCGTACCGGTCAGTGCTGCCAAAGTAGCAAGATTCATGGCCGTCGAGGGCGGAACGCGGAGTCAACATGGTGGACCAGGTATCGCTCTCGATGTCCCCCATACGATACGGATCCATAGGCCCCTCGTTAGGCCATTCGAAGTCCTCATTCAAGTCGACCATACCGCCGACAGGAGTATCTGGAAACCCATGGTTCGTGCTAGGTTCTTGGGCTTTACTGCGTGGAGTTGAGGGCGGAAGGATGGTGGAACGGATCTGGTTGATGATTGCATTTGCGGCTTCAAGCTCATGCTCTAATTGAAGATTTTCTGCGGTGAGGACGTGCATGTTTGAGGCTGTTATTGTCGTTGTGGCCAGGTCGAGGGACTTGATTGTTTCCGTAAGGTGCTCCTCGAGGAGAGCCTTCTCTGCCCTGTACTTTTCTTTCTCGAACATCAGGAGAGCCTTCTCTTCCCTGTATCGGTCCCCCTCGTCCAGCAAGAGAGCCTCCCCTGCCTTCGACCTTTCCCTCTCGTCCATGAGCCTACTCACTAGATCAGCAGCCTGGTTAAGCTCAATCTCCTTCTTGACGCTGTCAGCCTCAAGCTTCTCGATGGACTTGAACAACGTTGCACTTTCGTCCTTGTCTTTAGATAGCGAGCCTACCAAACGCTCGTTGGCTGAGGCAAGCTCCTCCTTCGCTTTTTCACAGGTACTGTCCCGCTCGACTAGCTTGTCGGAATGGCGACGGAGCCAGTCTAGCATATGATGGCTTTGGGCGACCGTATCTTCCAGATCAGCATTCTCAAATTTGAGTTGCTCCCATCCTTCAGCTATTGCGGCCTTGTCGCGTAGCAACGTCGAATGGGAGTCCTGCAGAGCGTCATGCTCGGTGATTAGTTGATTGTGGGACTTCCTAATCGTTGCCAGATCTTCTTCCGCTTCTGCTAATAGTTCCTTGGTCTTCAAGGCGTCGGACTGAAAGCTCTTGTCCCGGACCTCCCAGTCCTACCATTACCAGCGCAGGTCAGAATTCGGTACAATCTTGCGGAGAGCTAGACGCTTACGCTGTCAATCGTTGCTGCTTTAGAGGGTAAGGTCAGTTGAAGTACTTCGATCTCGGATTTCAGCTTGCGGACTGTCTATACTGTTCCGTTAGAGCTGTAATTCTCCAATATCAGCGTCAAAATACGTTACCCCCTGAAGAGTCCTTTTGGAAAGGGCGAATCTCTTTCTCAAGGTGGCCTTCTCCGCCTTAAGCTCGTTTTTCTCGTTGCACGTTACTACGTGCAAATTCTGAAACCCTTGTAGTTCCTCCATTAACGTAGTGTTGAGATTGGACGTCTCTTCCTGTAATAGTCGAAGTTCACCAAGCTGCTTATCAGCAACCTTCACCACAACCTTGAGCTTCTGATTAGCAAGATTCAGATCTTTGATTTCCCGGTTAAGATTGTCAACGGTGGCTTTGAGCTCTTCATTCTTTTCCTGAAAGAATCGGCCGTACCCTGCAGACTCTCCTGGGGTCTATGAGCACGGATCAGCCAGGGCTCGATTGAGAGAGTAAACTTGGTGCTGGTCATACAAGGCTACCATCAACGTCTTCAACAGCCGACTGGCTGGGTCTGAGCTCCTCCAAGTACTGAGACTCCTTGCTAGATGTCAGCGAACAAGGCGGCCTAGAAGGGTTGTACGGGACATGCATCGCAACGAGCACAATCAACGTGGAAATCGCAGCTTTGGAGCTGATCAACGGTCCATATGATGTCCTCGTCGATCCAGGCAGCGAAATCGGGAACGGCCTTGAGCTTTCCACATAGCTCCAAGCGCCTCAACAATACATTGGCGTCATCAGAAGACCAGCCTTCCAGATAGTAGAGGGCGTTGTCCTCAATCACTGAATCGAGCTGCTGCATGATGGGCCCTGTTGTACCGAAAGATGACACCAGAGTTTGTCTCATCATCAGCCATGCTTTCCACGGCGTTGAAAGCGCCGTCCTCCCAGAGCACGGGATCGGTCGATATGGAGTTGTCTCGATACATGAGCTGCGAGGCTGCTCTCTGTTCGATCATGGCTACCACCAGGGCCTCAACACTGCCCTCCAAGCATTCATCCTGGATGTCAAAATTCGTGATCTGCTCGCGGAAAGCCGACAGCCGCTCAAGAGCCTCGAAAGTGAGGCTGTAAGGTGTATACATATAATCTGAGGTCAAAGCCTTGACTCCCTGTATAACAAGACAACCCACACCAACTTCCTTTGCTTCGGTCGTGGACAATTCACCCCAGACCTCGAGCAAGAGCTCAAGCTTAGCCAGTATGCTACTGAAACTATCTTGTAGCTCTGAAACTGACATGATGAACGTTGATCTATCACGTCAATTCAGCATTATCTCTTCATCGCCAGTCGCAACGAGAGAGATCGATGCAGAAGAGAAAGTTCTCAACGTGATACATGAAATGAAGAGCTAGACGTGACGGACCGTGTTGAGCGAACCACAACAACCTAACTCACCAGTAAAATCTGCACAGATGGCCGCGGTATCTCAGATATCAAGGGACATGAAGGACATGAAGATATCAGTATCCCAGAATGTTGACATGGATGCTGTATTTGCGGACGGTGTTGGCTGAGGTGCTCGGGCTGACAGCGGATTGAAGATCTTTCATGGAATGAAGTGAATGCTCCACGAACCTCCGGCTCTGATCTACCGCTCCCTCTACCGAGTTCAAGGGTTGCTATAACACACAGCAATAAACCACCCAACCCCTCCCACCTCAACGACGCCTTCCTCAAACCCTCCAGATCCAGCCAGTCCATACTCCCACCCAACAACCTCCTCTACTCCATACCCAATCACCCATCTCCACACAGCAACAAATTACACCACCAATCCTCACCACCAAACCCCCCCTTAGCAACCAACCCTCCCACAACCTTTCGCAGTATAAGACGCAATACTCTCATCCACAGCGCCCTAATCTCCACTTGCCTTCATCTACGCATGCAGCAGGCAGGCAGGCAGGCAAGAAGTGCTTATGCATGTTTCAAACGCAGAGGAGAGAGTTGGAAGGGAATAGTATTAGAAGTACAGAAAACGAGGCACCAAAGTTTGTGGTGTGGCCTTGAGAGATTTGTTCCTGTGATGGTGTGCGGTAGATAGGGAGTTGCGTGTTAAAAACTGGGGATTCATCGGCCAAGCATAGGAAACGTACGGTACTGGATAGGATGCTAGACTCCAGCACCTACCTTAGGATACGAGATGAAGCGAAACCCAAATGCCTACCTATTCAAACGTCTGGGTGGTGGCGATTAGTGATTGTATGGCAGATCAGGCTTCTGACGGACGCTCGTGGGGTGGAAGTGTTCATTGTTCATTGTTCATTGTTCAGGGTGCTGTTCGCTGGCGTAATGGAGATTGTGTTGTTTAGATCATTGAGACTGTGTGGAGCATATGGGAGGAACAGAACCGGTATGGTTATAGGTGCATGCATTCATTATCAAAAGCCCATTTTCGGGAGATACTGCTATCATATGGCGGCTCATGCTGCTATCATCCTCTTTCCTTGCTCTGTAACAGCACCGAAGGCGACTAAACCACGGCAGATCCATTGCCATCTATCATCGGCGACCCAAGGTCGATTTCTTCCAGCGTACTGAGCCTCGACCTTGTGAAGATGGGAGATCGTGACGGTTTGCTGGCTTTCTGATTCACTGCAGGCTCTGTCTTTGTACAAATCCAAGCTGATGCATACATATTTACTCTAATCACATTGTCGAACGTTAGCAAGGCTCAGTCGTCTGTTGATCTCAAGATGAATGGTAGATGATTACCTGTCGATACACGCTCCCGGTAGCCGAGCTCCGACTCTCGTCACGGTGAAGCCACGTTTTTCGAACACTGATGTGTACCAAGGCTTGAGGCCAGCAGATCGTAGGAGAACTTTACCGCCGGTTTTCAGAGCGCGGTTGAGCGCTTGTACCTGGATATCTGCCTGGTAGTCGTTAGGATCAAACCAATCCATGCTGTCCATGACCTAGGGCAACTTCAGTACTCAATGATCCTGATTTGTATTTGTTTGCTGGCAGGTCACTTACGATTGCATGGCTTAGGCTTCCCGGCAGGAATCGGGCAATAACCTCTTGAAGTTCGTCGGTGTGTATGCGTAATCCATCAAACGCTCTTGACTGCGAGAATTTGCGGTGTGCGCCCTCGGATAGGTACTGCGGGTGACACCTACCAGTCTCGTTAGTTGAAAATTGATTGAGCATGAAAGGCTTGGAGAATTACATGCCTTTGCGTGTAGTGACCTTGTAAGCAAAGTAGATAGAAGTAGTTGTCATCGCTGATGAGGGTGTTCTTGATGACGGGATCGAGTGTGTCGACGATATACTGCCACACGGCCTCCCCGCGTAATTCAAGGTCGCCTTGTTCTTGATGATCAGAGATGATCATTCGACGCTGGGCAGGAGGGACTCCTGCAGCTTTCCAGGCGAACCATTCGGTGCTGACCACAGACCAGTGTAATGGCCTGCTTAAAAGCACCCGCCGTATCTTGGGCCACAACTCCTGCTGCTCCTTCAGGGTCTTCACCTTGCAGAGTCTCTTCACATCAGAGCCCAGTCTAAGCAGGGTGAAGAGCCAGCGAACGAGCTTGATTGCGTGTCTGGCGCATTCCTTAGCGGAAATAGACCAGTCTAAGGCTTTACATACCTTGAACCGCCTGTCTCATAAAGACCCCGTGATGAGAAGGTGCTCCCATGGTTGAACCAGTACTGACAAGCTTGTGAGCTCATGTGTGGACTAAGCTTTGTAACGAGCGCTTCACGAAATTCCAGGAACCTGTTGAAAGGTAAGAACTGAATGCATGAAGAGCAACTATCTAGGAGGGAGGAAGCGAACCTGCCTTCACCGAACATTTGCCACACCTGCGCATAAGGAAGACTCTGGAAAGCGGCAATCTTGAGCTCCAGTAGATGATTCTGGTTCGGATTGAGGTCCACTGCATGTACTCGCCTTGGATTTGCGTTGTAAAGATAATCCAAGACATTGTCTCCAGCCGATGTAATGCATAGAACTACATCATCGTCGCGAATTTTTAGCAAACGGTGGTCTATCCGAGGATCCTCCCAGGTGAAAGCGTAAATGTACTCATTCTTGAACTGGGTGTGTTTTTGCAGCTGATCGTCGTAATAGATACGGCGGTGGTTGTTTTGGTAAAATGCAGAGGGAAGCGGAATGTTCGAGCTAAGGTTGATGATGGCGCATTGGTAGGCTTTGGATCTCATCTCGATAGGCCTGGATTCCTCAACATCCTGGTGCATTTTGGCTCTATGAATTTGGGGAGACAGATAAGGCGACTCGGTACATGATGCGTCCAAGGTCTCAAGAAGATCGGGATTGGCTGAGTCGGAAGGTACGAGGTTGCGTTGCGTGCCCATGAAAACTTCAACAGATGTCAGTATTCTGCGGTCATATGTTGTGAGGCCCTACTATAGTATGGTATTCCACAAAGCAGGTAGTTCCGTTCATCTACCGTCTTGAGTGTTCCGAATCTATACTCAAGATAATCCCTTCGAGCGCCCTCTAACCCTACCCGATCGACGTCAAACCAGGCCCGCCAGAAGACTCGCCCTAGCCAGGTGACATGCCGATTGAACGAGCCACCAGTGTATGTTCGCCCACTTATCTCGACAATGCTTTGCACGTAAAAATCTACCACGCCTAGGATCCCGTCGGAAGACAGTAACGACGGTATGGAATCAACAACACTATAGTAGTCTGGTATCATGCTAAGACTGTACGAAAGCGTCACGAGACCGGCTCCAACGTCTGGCACATCGTCACCAGAGTTTAAAGATTCCTGTGGAAGCACAGTCTTGTGGATACCATGTCGATTCTCATAATCTTGTAACCGAAAAGTGCGAGCATCTTGGCATACCACCTCAACGTCCCAGCCTAGCCGATCAAAACGTTTTCGGGCAACATCAAGGAGTGAAGGAGAAAGATCGACGAGGTAGACTTTGCTGAAGAAATTAGGGACGTCAAGGTAAGCCTGCATTGCCTCAATGTTGTAGCCAGTACCACCTCCAATATCAACCCATATTGGCTTCTTGTTCGGGTTGGGGTTCTGCTTTGCTTTATGTTTCAGTTGCGCAGCCACAAGGCCGAGCATGTCCTCTCGTCCCTGAAGCAGTATCTTCCGGGTGGCATCGTAGACGTCGGCCTGCCCAGGCAGATGTCAGTTACATGAGAATATTCCTCGATCTTCACTTCTTTGACGAACACATGTGGACAGACTCCTTGCCTTATACGGGAAAATCATATGGATAGTACTTCGAAGTAGCAAGACACATTATGATCAATGATTTGGGCCAGGTTTTAGCTCTTGCTCCCCAAAACAAACCACATGCAATGCAAGTAATGAGACAACACTTCTTCTTCACGTTGAGAGTGCTGTTCAACGGTATACATACCTGGGCTTTGTAGAAGCTCTCGAGAGCTGCTTGCTGGCCAGTATGTGTTCCATCGCCACTGTGAGGTTTCAAGAAGCTCGCATAGAAGAATCTGCTGAAACTTGCGAGTGCACTGGACGGTTTTGGAGATACTGGATGTGATACCGAGGCTAACAAGGCACGTCCAAGAAGAAAAAGAATCGTGGTCGCTGCTAGAAAGAAGTAGAAGTACTGAAAGCTAATGTTCGGATTCAGTAGGCTCTTCACTGCGGTACCAAGATCGAGCCACATTCTGTGGGCATGAGCTGGAGTTGCCAATTATCAAGACTCGGCTGAAGCAGGTATGTAGCAGGAATATGTGAACATTGATATGATCGACCGTGTGTGCATCGTTGGAGTGATGAGGTCTTTGGCCGACGTATGTTCGAGTGACGGAGGCTGCGATATCGCTCGTGCGTACCTGACGCAATCACTACCACTACCTCGCAACGACCCAATCATGGCCCCACATGTTGAGGCAAGACCCCGCAGAACTCAATGGCAGTTCGTATATGATCCAAATGACCTGCAGGTAGTGGTTAAGCATGAATTAAGGTCCGATACCCCCACACGGTAGAACCGCCCTGCATACTGCTGTGGCCCTGTCATATCGCACACATGGCCCATGTGCGATATCTAAGTGCAATAATTAAGAAGCTGTCAGATAAGATGCCAACTACCTCTTCCTTTTCGTGTCCTCTATGAGTCTCGAGGATAAGGCAAAGCTCTGGACAATGCGGAGCAAGAGATGAGAGGGAATGGCCAATCACGCCAATAGATCAAGCACGAGGTTGCAGGGACGTAAAGGGAAGGTTATCCGACCGTGCCAAGCTCTCGAACATCGTTTGGCGCCACTTTCGAAAGCTTTATAAGCCTTGGCGACTGACAATATTCACGGACGTCGCTCCTGCGCCTTCACACACTCAAGCTCGTAATAGCTTTCACGCTGTTTACCCACTCGCCTGCCCATAAGCTGCACCCTTCATCACATATGTGACTGGGGTTCAGGGTACATTTAATGTGTAGATGTTCGACTCATCCATCGATGAAACAATCTCACTGCCTTCCAAATCATCATGGCTCGATGCATGAGCCAGGCCGTCTTCAATGGACGGCGACGGCAAATTAATCGCAAATCTACCAGTCGCTGCCACCTTGTGCAGATTCGAGAGTGCCAAACAGTCAGCTACATGGAGTGTAGCCGTTGGGCATCATACCACTTGACCTGAGAAGGATCGTTTGAGACGTTAGGGGAGTGAAGGACAAGATGAGTATGTAAACAGCGCAGCCCAGACGGTTAATTCATGCAAGAGGGAATGCGGCTGGATTGACGGAAATACCATCCCAAGAGTTGTCTTCTGTGTTATGGAATGCTTACAGTAAAGCACGGGTAGTTGTTCGCTCAAAGCCATTGCTCATCTTTGGATCTCGGGCGGTATGGTCTCGATCAACTGTTTTTTTCTGCAACTTTGTCCGAGCTCTAAGATGGTTTCACTATTCTACAACCTTTTAGGCGTATGGCGTGCCAGAAAGTGGGTCTGAACGAAGGAACCGACGATCGAACCACCAGAAGGACCTTGAGAAATGGATGAGGCTGCCAATGAAGAATGTCAAAGCTTGATGGCATCAATGCATTGTGGTGGGCCTATTACTGGAATGTTAGGGTGTAAGAGGTATATCGGGTCTATACAAAGCCATCACTACCGAAGGAAGTTCACGCGTCAGGCTATAATCGGTCATCCGCATGTAGCTTCTGTGAAACCGAGTCTGGACCATCTCCAGGTCCCTCTGCCTCGATGTCAATGTCGAGCTTTCGGAAGTCGCGAGCTTCAATCGTCGCTTGAGGATGGATTCGGATTTGATCGCTGCCACTAATGTTGAAGGTCAGTGTGGAAAGAAAGGCTGCTAGCCCTGGTAGAATCAGCAGACTTTGGATCCAGGTGTTGATGGGAGTAATATTAGCGCCGAGATACCTGTCGAAAGAAGCAAGCCAGCAAGAGGGACGTCCTTTGTGGATGGTGTCGACCTGACGCTAGTCTCTGCAAAGAGCCATAGCGTCCGTCCAAGAGCACAGTCCGGCCGGCCCAAAGTTCCTCACATTACACTGCATAGGAGGATGGAGAATTCTCCGATAGTAGAGCCAATGGGATTCCATAGGGTCTCAGATCGAGCAGTCCACAGGGCAGACTTAAGGCCATACCCACGCTGCCAGATCCAATCTCCCGAAAACCTATTGCGTTGTCACACACGTGCCTGGATCAATCTCTGAAGATCGCTTCGGGGCTATCGCGATCTCACTTTGACCATTTACACGATCAACATCAGAGTCACTGGGTGGATCTTCGTTTTCGGGATGAAAAAGACCAATAACGGAAGGGGCAGAAGCAGGGCCAGAATCTTGAGATCGTCTAATCTCGAACCGACTTTTGCTTTACATGGTTAACCTCCATCCTACTGTCCCAGATAGCCAGAAACACACGACTTTTTCGCCGTTTTGATGCCGTCAGTTGAGCAATGGCGTTTACGCCATTGCTAGATTCTGTCGCACGGTCCTTTTCTAGCTACGCTTTGACCCCGGCGAAGCCATCATCTCAGTCGATTGGCTGCGGCCAGACGGCCACTAATACCTGGGGTAAAAGTCAATCACCACAAGTCGCGATCTCAATTCCACACTGGTGCTTGACGATTGACCTTTGGGTGACGGTGGTTGGTTTGTTGAATTATTCCAAGCTCATCTAGGTGGAGCCATGAATCGAACTTCAGCTGCTGATAAGAAGATGCAGCCACCGATTCATGGTTCTGCAGTCCATGTATTGTCCTACGACGAGCTCGACGCCGAATTATGGCGATTCAAGTATAGCTCGACACGGATATTCGCTGACAGCATCGTGTACCCCTCTTTTCCCGTGTGCTCTTCTCTACTACAAGTTGTGACAGTTGTTGTAACTTTGCCAACATAATTGCCCTTGACCACTTGTTTTCCACGTGGAAACCGTCAAGTAACAAAGGTTTGTGACCTCGCACGTTTAACCATACTCAACTTCTTGCGAATTGTATCCGCCTTGAGGACTGCACTGGTTGTCCTGACCCTGTCTCAAGATGGCACCCCAAACGACTACCCCCCTGGCCGCGAACATCCTCGGAACGATTGGCACCGTCTTCTGGTGCGTCCAGCTCCTCCCACAGATATGGTACAACTGGCGGCAAAAGAAGACCGATGGCCTGCCTGGCGTCATGATGTTTCTCTGGGCGACTTCCGCTGTCCCGTTTGGTGTCTACGCCATCGTCCAAAACTTCAATATTCCCATCCAAATCCAGCCGCAGGTCTTCTGCGCGTTATCTCTTGTGAGCTGGGCGCAGATTCTGACCTATAACAATGGCTACGGGGCTTGGAGAGCAACTATGCTTGCAGCAGGCTTTGCTCTCGCCTTTGGGGGCATCGAATTGCTGTTGATTTTGACACTGCGGCCACTGTATGATAGAGAAATTGCGTGGCCAATCATGATCGTTGGGGTCATTGCAGCCATACTGTTAGCTGCAGGGCTTCTACCGCCGTATGCCGAATTATGGAAGAGACAAGGTAGAGTGGTCGGAATCAATTTTGCATTTCTGACCATTGATTGGTTGGGCGCCTTTTTCTCTTTGATGGGAGTTGTGGCCCAGAACACCTTTGATCCCCTTGGGGGCTGCTTGTTTATCGTTTGGTATGTGTCATTGTTTTTCTCAACATGCAATACTGCTCTTGATCGCTGAATAGGCGTCGTCCTGCAGCATCTTTATTGAAGGCGGAATCTTCGTCTCCCATGGCATCTGGCTTCTACGCACCCGTAAGATTCGCAAAGCCGCCAGAGCTGCAGGAAAGTCGTTTGACGACCTTCCCGAATCAGACCAATATCACGTTAACGTTCCGCGCAAAGGCAGCATCGCCGCTTCCCGGGATGTTGAGAAGGTGGAGATCGCAAGACGGGGTAGCATCGCGGTTGCGAGAGACCTAGAAAGTGGGGAGGAGATGCTGCCTGGGAGTGTAAGTTATGGACGCTCAGGATCTACGGTCAAACATTTGAGACCAGTATCGGAGGCTTCGAGCAATGAAGGTGAAGCAGGTGTTAGAGTGAGGGAGGTTGAAATTAGAGATGAAGGAATTGAATCCGCCGATTATGGTACTATGGTGAAAGGGCATACTGGAGCGTCAAGGACAAGGCCCGGATTTGTGAGGCAGGATACTGATATGTCGACTTTGACCATTTTCAAGGAGCCCCAGTGGTAAGACGAGGCCATTGGTACATTCCCGCTATGACTTACGATGGAACGGCAATCGGCGATAGGAGTTTGGTCCAATCAGAGGAAAAGGTATGGGAACCAGAAGACCGGCCATGATGCCTTCTTCGCCACATTCCTTTGAAGGCAAAGGCAAAGGCTTACCTCATATTTTGGCGCTTACGGATGATCTTTTCGTGCAGACATATGTGAGCCCGTTAAGTAGGTAATGACTTATGACAACGATATCTGCCTTTTCCATTCATCAATGATTCAGCAGGTGTTCAACGGCCGCTCTGTGCTTTCTTCACGTTTCAGGGGTATTTTGGCACCCCGGATCAGCTCTTGCTCATTCCATATCTGCTCGATCCGTGGCAGACTTCTTTCGAGTCTGTGTTGCGTTCTCTATTATGAGATTGAGGGGATGGCTTGAAATAGAAGTTGGAGAGCTAACGCCAAGAGATAATCTTTGCAGCATCGCTAGTGCAATCTCTTATCGATTGATATTTACCTAGTGTGTGCAATACTATTGTATAAGCTTGGCAAATCGTGCAGAGCTGCCACGGCTGTTCTGTGACTGCCAAGCCTCGGCGATAGTATTGCAAGCACTAAATGATTCGTGTGCAATGAGGCAGCCTTCATAACCAACATTGATATTACTTTACCATACATGCGCTCATTCGGCCTGGGTTGCTTACCTTCTTTCCTTCGAGCTCCAGGCCATACAACATTACACTGTCGCTAATGCACTGCATCGTACTCCTAGAGCTATTGCCTCGCAATGGGCCGCCCTAACAATGGCCCAGAACGGCGCAAATCCACAACTGCACACTATCAAACCTTTCCCACCCCTCCTCCTAGATCCAAGGGCCAGCCACCCTCAGACACTTCGCCCTCACCCACTGACGGCACACATCATGCCCGCCATGGCTCTCGAGGTTCTGATCACGACCAGTCACCCCTCCCAATCAAGCAGCTCGTTATCCTCGCCATCATCTCCCTCTCCGAGCAGACCGCTCTCAATTCCATCGGCCCATACCTCCCACAGATGGTCTCTACGTTCCCCGATGTCCAGCAAGGGCAAATTGGACTATATGTTGGGCTTGTGGCATCTGCGTTTGCGCTTGCCCAATTCTCGACAAGCTTTTTCTGGGGATGGCTCTCGGATAGGATAGGGAGGAAGCCTGTGGTGCTGATAGGGACAATACTTACAGCTGTAGGCTTCATAGCTTTTGGCTTTTGCAGGACACTTTGGCAGGCTGTCCTTGTCCAGGTATTTATCGGGCTTGTGAATGGGAACCAGGGGATAGTGTCAACTTGCTTGGGAGAAATCACCGATCGCAGTAATCAGAGCAAGGCTTTCATCTACCTGCCAGTTGTCTATGGGCTGGGCGGTATTACGGGACCGCTGGTTGGAGGACTGCTAGTCTCTAGGGGCGCACGTTTCACTACTCGCGATCCGTATCCATACCTCAAGCCTAATTTGGTTTCCGCAGCAGTTCTGGTGGTGGACATGATTATTACCATGATGTTCTTAGAGGAAAGCTTGGAAGAAGCCAGGGATCTGCCACCTTTGGGTAAACGGGTAGGGAACCTGTTCACATGGGTGTGGCAGTTCGCCAGCTCGAGCCGACCAACTTACCTCAGGATCCCCGAAAATGGTCACAAGCGCTCCTCGCACATCAATGGTGACGCAGTCACTGATCAGCACGGGGAAGAGGCTTCAGACTCAGACTCGGCATCCCAAGCATCCTTGCCCAATTTGATACCGCACCACTCGACGGACATTACGAAAGCTCAGATCTTCAACAGAGATACCGTGCTACTCATGTCAACATACCTGATCTTTCAGCTTTCGAATATCTCCTACAACTCCTTGTACCCAATATTCGGACAAGCAAGCCCACCACGAGGACGAAGCCTCTCACCTGAGGAGATCGGGTTCTCTTTAGCCTTCGCGAGCGGAGCGACGATCTTTTTCCAGCTCGGTTTCTTTGGACGGCTTAGGGATAAGATAGGAAATAGAATTACCTACAGAGGTTGCTTGGCAGCAATGGCTCTAGCGTTTCTATTGACACCGTGGGTGGGGTACAAGGAAATCAAGAATGGAGACGGTGGGATATCCAGTGGCAAAGTGTGGCTGTGGATCGAGCTGGGAGTGGTGCTCTTGATCAAATCGTTGGCTGCGGTGGGCTGTTTGACGAGCTTCCTCCTACTTGTAAGTGCGGCCAAATTCTCGTCCGCAATACGGCTGACAGCTTCGGCGCGTCAGCTCACCAATTCTGCCTCGAACCACTCCATCCTCGGTACTCTGAACGGGCTCGCTCAAACTCTTTCAGCAGCTGGTCGAGCAGCCGGACCATTTCTAGCTGGTGGACTGTTTTCCCTCTCCACGCACGTTGACCCGAAGGGTGAAGCGGTAGCCTTCAGCGTCTTCGGAGGCATAGCGTTCATCGGCTTTCTCATGAGTCTAGGGATACGGGGCGGAAACCTTGAAGCGGATGGGTGGGATGAAGAAGAGGGAAGCGAAGAGGACGAAGACGAGGAAGATGACGAGGAGCAGCCGCTGCAGCCGAGGTAGCATGGTTGAGTGAAATGAGAGGATGTCGCATGTCTGGGCTGAAGGAATACTTTGGGAATATACAGGGTTGAACTCATCATAGCGAGGGAGCTGGAGGCGTTCTCGTATCGCAGTTGCAAGGAGCTTTTGCTTGTATTAGAGACATGCAGTGAGTAAGTGTCGGGTTTTTATCTCGAGATTGTACCTCCCGATGAATGGGAGCTTGCATGATGTATCTTGTTGCTTCATCTGCAGCTCCAGGAAGGTAAAAATGGGTTAACAGCCCGGCCAAAATTTGCTATCAACACCAGTCACGGACAGACCGGCTTCTTCATGAGGGCAACAAGCTCTCGACTAGGGTCATTCCTTCCGGAGTGGTCCTATGTTTCCTGACGATCGTCGGATTGCGTGCCCAAGGATTGCTCAAGCCCATCACTCATCCAAAGCCCCTGCTGGTTGAAAATTCGGTCCAACTTACTACGCACCTATCAACACTCGACCTTCGCATCATGGTCGACGTTCCGAACAGGACGTAAACAACATGATATACCTCCCACCACTACGTCGCTTCCTACTCCCAGCTCTCGTGTTTGTAACCCTTATAATCTTTTACCGCGCCACTCCCTCCAACAACAAGCTGCCATCCTTCGTCCTTCATCCACCGGCGGCCCCTCCAAAAGGCATTCGCGTTCCCATCTCGAGCCTTGAAAAGCCGCTACTCATCGCGACCAATGTCTCTGATAACCATCTCTCGCCACCTAATCACTACTATTATAACTATGACAAAGGTGGGCAAGCCTCCCGGAACGGCACCAAGACAACGCTGTGGCAGCCAGGACTCGATCGGAACTTAGAGCCACTATTTAGATGTCCAGTGGAGGTGAACAAGATTACGGGGCACCTGCGATTGGTCCAAAACATTGTGCAGAACATCTCGCAGATTCCACCCGGCTCGTCGCAGCTCGAATCTCGCATTTTCTGGAACCCTACAGTCATTGCACTTCCATACTGGTCGGAGAACCAGTATCTCGTCGTCAGCCGCATCGTCACAGATGGGAATCATCAGGAGAATGTGCTTTGTGAGGCCAATGTCTGCTACGTTCCTGGCCAAGAAGCAAGACCTGGGGAGAAGCCCTGTACCGATGACGATTTAAGGCATGTTGGGCCTGGCGGTGGTATGAGGTGTGCAGCTTTGCCAATATCACTGAGTGTGCCACCAACGCCTGCAGAGAAATGTGTTGGGAAGTTCACACCATATGTGGATATTCCCGGATTCCATGATCCAAGGGCATTCTGGAGTGGGAAGGGAGAGCCGCTGATGATGGTCAATACGCAGTGAGTACCTCCGTAACCTAGAATTTTCGGGCATCACTGACGAATTGCAAGGTCTCGCTACGCTTGCTTTGGTCTCTGGATGATTGACCTCCGAAGTCTCTACAAGCCTCTTGAGCGCCTCCTCTCTTCATCACCAACACTACCCTCACTCGGCCCGCTCAAGTCATATCCTACACTCACAGAATTGACCCGCAACCCAGCGGACACCCGTTCCCAGATTGAAAAGAACTGGCTTTTCTTCTTCCCCTCTTCTGGTGAGAATTACATCCACTACGATCTTTCGTCTCCATACGGAGGTCCTCGCGGCCGCACTTTCGCCAAAGTTCTCGGTAACGGCATAACTTCTACCAACCTTACGGATCCACTCGAACAGCCCTGCCTGCGTGAGCTCGCTGATGCCGAAGAGCCGGACAAGACCAAGCGTGGAGGCACCTGGCATCAAGCCACCAACTCGTTACGCCTCATCCTTTGCAATCGCTCTGATCCGAGCTGCAAAGCTACCTCTGATAACACGGTCTTCTTCGCTATCATACACCGCAAATTCTCCAACTACCTCAAGCTGCCTCTACGTTATGAGCGCTTCTTCATGGTCTGGGAAGCTACACCGCCCTTTCATATGCTAGGCATATCGCAGCATCCGATCCTGATGCGCAACGAAACAGCATCAGGCTGGCTTCCATCAGAGAACTGGTCCGACGACAGCACCAACAACGCCATAGTCGCTGCCACAAAGGAGAACAATCCTAATGCAACTGAACCTTTCGGTGGCAACGATTGGTGGGCCTATTTCACATATACAGTCAGCATCACCTACGCCTGGGCCCGGCCGCCGATAGCCGGACGAGCGGGAGATGAAGCGGGAGATATGCATGTTGGGTATCTGGATGATGAGGTCTTGTTGGCAATTGGGGTTGATGATAAAGGACAGGCTTTCTCGAGGGTGAAAGCAGGGGATCTGGTGCAATGCCTGCGTGCATGTCCAGGGAGTGTCAAGAACGAAGATACCCAGCGATGATCATAGGTTGTGGTAGAGGATCAACAGGTTCCTTAAGGTGCAATATCTGATGACATGGAAGGGAAGAAGTGAAACCCATGCGAATGGTTGTGTACATGCACATCAGGTTCATCTGGCACGATGGCGTTACAGCGATCTCTACTCCGAAAAAGCTTCAACGCCGCTGCTCTGAGTGATACACTTCATTTTTGATCGAGGGGATATTCTCCTGATCTTGCGCGGCAAACCCTCTGCTCGGCTATCGCGCTTTGGAAGTCATAGTCTAAGTACTTGAGTAAAGACAGCGTCCTCTACATACTCTATGCACCGAGCCTTGACTTGGTTTGGCTGATGATGTCAGCCGAGCTAGTTGTCCTTTAGAAGCCTTTGAATTGGTACTATCCCGTCGTGCGTCGCAAGGAAAACCTTGAACAAAGCTCGAGGCGCTTGGAGTACTTATTTTATGTTGTACATGACCCCGATTGGCTGTACGATATTTACATGGCTTCCTGTACGGCATATGATACTTCCCTTGTTACTACTGCATCCAGGCATCTTCGACGCAGATCGTTCGGAAATGCTAGGTCTAAGAGTATGGGCCTTGATTCATTCGCTTACCAAAAGACGCCAGGATGTGTTGTTATCTATGCGAATTCATGAGTCAATCCAACCACAGTCATTTGAGATGTTGACTCTGTAAGAAGGGCAAGACCCGATATCAGTATCTACAAAGACAACGTCGCCCCCCAAATTGACTCTGTCGAGACATTCGGTCACCCTGTTTACAACTTGAGACAACAATACCACGTTGAAATAACGTGGCATACAACTGAACTTCAGGAGAAGGGGATGGATGCCCTTTCGTTCGCAATCTATTACTTTCCAGTATCAAAATCGAAGAATACGACTCCACCCATGGAACTCCTCTCACGCAGCTTGCCAGCGATTGTCTGTTGCAGAGACTTCCAGTGCATCTTGCAACACCTCAACAACGATGTTTACGGGCTAAGAGTCATGGAAAAGCAGTATTAATGTTGAATTTATTATGTATTAGGACTGAAATGTAAATCCGTCCGTAGGGAAACGGTTTCTGAGCAAGATGGTCGTGAACGATGCGGCAAAAACGTTGGTATCATGGAAGTCTTCCGGAGCTCCTAGGCAATCCATATCTTCCACTTCTTTTGCTGGACTCTCAATTAGCTATGGCGGCGGATGTATTCTGTGAGATGGGTACGCCGATATTCAACGCAAATTGCCCCACAAGATATTTTTCTCTCGATATGAAAGCTTGCTGGATGCTTCTCGGTCCGTCGGCAACTGTCAACCCACCGATCGTTTCCAACAGCAACAAGATTTCGGCCCGTGAGACTTCGTATGAACTCAATTGTGATCTGGGCGCATACTGGAAATTGACAAGGCTTTTCGTAATCGTCGCAGTGGATAGGACTTGGCTAGAGTTGCCGCCGTGATTGATCTCTCCCACGATTAGTGCAAGATTGGAAAGAATGGCTCCTTTCAGATCTGGATCGACTGGGAGGCCATATTTGAGGACGGTCAGATACAGGAGACTTTGAGGAATATCGAACGGGTATCGTTGTCTAGGCCACTTGCCAAGGGGTTCTGTGCTGAACTGTGTTGGCCTAACTTTCGGATCGGCTATAGCTTGTGTGGATGTTGCTATGGAAGGATCAGCTGGAAAACACCTTGCTCTTTCGAACATGATGGCTTACGAGACAGGGTCCCGAAGAAGGGTGGCGCTGTTGCAGTCGCTTTGACGAACGTGATAGGCTCTGACACTGGAACGATGAAAGTTCTACTCTGAGCCGACACGGGGAGTAATGTTTCTTGTGATGACAATGCAGCGACTGATGAGATTTGAGGTTCCACCGCGAAGGCTAGACTCGTCAGGGAGGCTGTCAGGAGCACCCAACAAGACTGCATAACTTCGCACCCGTGTATGACCGAGCCAGAGGATCTGCTCTCGCCCCCAAACAAACGATCATTGCCCTTTATGCAATAGTAGCGCTTATACGCGTCAGAAAATCTGTTGTCGCGTGGCTTGTCCGTGGCTATTCTGGGCCATAGCCGACATCCTGCGCTCGAGGACCGCGTGGTCATGACTTTCAATTGCTTATATGAATGATTGGTGTCCATGCCTCTCTAATGCTGGGCTTTTCGCCTTGTCCACGCCACACGGTTCGGAGATTTGCTGGATGAAGAGGGATTGGTAGGTACTGGTGGCAAGTAACCTCGAGCACGTTCTTGCGCAACGCAATCTTATGGCTTCATAGCTTATGAAACAAGGATCAGATTTGTTGGGTCCTTTCAACCTGGTCTTCTTTTTATGGAGAAATATACATCGACCCATGTCCTGGCAACATTGGCACTCGTCGTGGCGAGATCTTGGCAGAAACCCCTGAAACCACTGCTGTAGCAGGACGTGGGTTAGGACATGGGATAGATCACCAGGGTGACGATCCTGAGAGATGTCAGGAGTATCGTCGCCAGGATTATCGGTGTACCACGGCCTGTTTCTCCCTACTTCACAAAGAAGTAATCTTCACAAACTTCAAATCCATGGACCACAGTCAATGAAACTCAGCCTGGTTGGGTCAATCCGTTGAACGCCAGCCTATTAGGAATAGCGAGGTTCGTGTTATCCCTGAGCTTCATCATCCACACACGGTGGTAAATTGGAACAATCAGTGACCAACACATGGCCGATCTAAGCCTCAATCAGCCTTCTATGGTGCATCATCCCCTCCGTAACCAAAACAGATGTTTCTCATCGTCACCAAGAGTCGTCTCTCCCTACTCCTTCTCCACCCGCAGAGCAAGACATCACCACCGTACCGATCCGTCCGCTCATTCATATATTGTAGTGCGCAGGAGGACGCCGAAGTCGGCGGTGCGGAAACAATGATGATGAAGTGGACGTTGCTGATATGCATGGCCCAGAATCACAGTGATCCTTCAGCGACTCATAGAATACCCATCGCCAACAAAGGTGACGCATGGAATGGAACCCATGACGAAATCCACAGCCCGGAACCGGGCACAACTCCCCGAGCGACTGACTGCCCGAGACGAAAATGCATCGGCTAGCTATGTACTGGCTCCTGAGCCGATCTCGCCCCAACGTCTCGCCCCAACGTCTCCATCCAGCAAAGACCCCAATGGAAATAGCTTTTCAGCTTGCTGGCAGCTTTGGTGTAGAGTAACATACATGTCCAACTTGTCGGTACGAAGCTGCTGGTGAGTATAATGTTACCCACTCTGAAGCACTAGCGACGTGAACGGAATAGAAAACCTCGCGCCACGAATATACCCTCCTGAGGGCCTGTTGCAAAAGTCCCTGCCGACTCTCGTCCGTCCCTTTTGATCTGCACATACTCGTGCTAACCACATATACATATAAGTCCCAAGGCTAATATTGATCGTCATCGCCCTCCAGCAAGAGGAAGAGCTCGGGATGAGGTGCACAAACTCATCTGTGGTGATGATACGAGTACTTCTCTCTTTGATGGGACTCTATATATCTCAGGAATTGAACCCATCTAGGGAGGCGCTGTTTCCCATCGAAGGAACATTCATTCATTCATGAGACACTATTCCTGTTTGCACTATAGAACTCACCATTGCAATGGAACCAGGTGGGTTGTGGAATGCTACGTCTTCGATTTCGAATAGGACTAGCGTGGTTTCGATTGATCGTTGGTCGTGCCGATGGCGAGGGGGATGGAAGAAGGTATGCGCAATGATGCTCTAGTCAAGCTGTGCTGGTTTCACCATTGCTCGGGTTTTCCGTTGATGGATAAAGTAGCCGATCTTGATGGGGATGGACTTGGTTATTGCGGCTTATGGCATTTGTCTCTGCCAAGCTGGGGTGGGATAGATACTGTAGGCTCGAGGGCTTGGACGATTGCTGTCAATGGATGGAGGTGTTCACTACGTAGAACTCCAAGAGGGTATATGAACCGTATCGACACAAGGAGAAACAACGCAAGCTTTCACAGATCCCTCGCGGTGGAGACATAACTTCCGGAGCAAGCTCACAATCATACCGTCTCGATATATCGCTTCACCTCCCTGCAACGCAGTCAGCACGTACGAATATGAGGTAAGCCAGAGAAAACTCACCAGTCAGTAACAGCTTCGTCCCAAAGTCTAATCTCATGCTCCCTCGTGCCACCAAAATGTTCTACAAAATCGTCCCCAAATATATCTCTCGCCACACTCTCCTTCCTCATCATGGTCGCAGTCGCCTCTTTCAGGGACTTGGCCAGTCTCACCCCCTTATCAGCCGCGCCTCCAACATCTTGTCCCTTGCCTAATGGTGGAACCTTAATCTCCAATTTCTTCTCCACACCCCTCCAGCCAAGCGCAAGGATGGCCGCTAGGACGAGGAAAGGATTAGCATCCGCACCAGCGACACGGACCTCGAATCTGGTAGCTTTGGGACTCGCGGTTGGTGGTGCGATCAATCGTATGGAAGCGGCTCGGTGCTCGAGGCCCCATGATACCGTGACAGGGGCCCAGAAGTTCTCGACAAGACGCTTGTATGAGTTTATGGTTGGAGCGACGATGGGCATGACGTCCGGCAGACCATCGAGGAGGCCGGCGAGGAAATGTCTGCCCATGTCTGAAAGGTGTGCGAGGTCGGGATATGGAGGATTGGGGTCTTTCGAGCCGCGGTAGAAGAGGTTTGTTTTGGCATTGTCAACGATGGAAACGTGCATGTGGCCGGAATTTCCCGGAAGGCCTTGGCGAGGTTTGGCCATGAAGCAAGGTGTTATGCCGAACTTGCTGCCAAGTGATTTGACGACGTATCTGCAAGCGACTGGTCAGCATTGGTGGATCTGATTGAGCGCCTACGGACTTGAATAGTCCCGCCTTGTCTGCCATTTGCGATATTTCTCCAAACTCCAGAGCCTGCCACACGAATGAGCTCGGGAGGCATCTATGTTGAATAGTGAGCCTAGCTGACCGCTTCGAAGACACCAGGTCCACTCTCTGTGTGCCAGCCCTCGATGCCGCATCTGAACTTCTCGCAAGCGTCGTATATGCCGTAGTAGTAGTCTTGGTTATGGATGGGCCGCGTCAAGCTGTAGCCGAACATGCCTTCCGTGAGGGGCGGGAGAGAATTGACGGGATTCTCTTGTAGGAATTTGGCGGTCGAGGATGAGTTGCGTTCAGATGGTGGGACACTGGGATTGACGGGCGCTCGAAATTGGAAGAATTCGTACTCCGCTGTCGTCCCTCTAGTCAGCAACGCGTGTCTGGCAACCTATATTCCTTGTCCATCCTGATGGGCTCACCTCCAGCCATAGCTTGTAACCCCTCCCTCTCTATTTGATTCACCACTGTTCTCAAAAGCCCTCTCGGACATGCACTGATCGGGCCTCTAGTATCCGGATCCATAAAGCTGACCAAGAAGAAAGGCACATTGTCCTCCCACGGTATCCTCCTATAACTGCTTAGATCGGGCACCGCAATCATATCTCTATATCCATTCTCCGCATTGCTGACCTTCAGCTCCTTGAAATAGGTCTGGTCGTGCATGTCCCAGCCGAATATCACGGAGCAGAATCCAAAGCCTGATTCTGCTATTGAGAGGAACTTCTTCTTAGATATGAGTTTGCCACGCAGGATGCCATCGATGTCGACGCCGGCAACTTTGACTTTGGTGTCATTCAGGAGAAGGTCAGGAAGGGACTCGATTGTCACCTCGTCATCTTCGTGTTCCGGCATGATTGAGAGGTGGCTTAACACTGCATGCGCTGAGCCAACGACTCGCCGGCTGCTTTGAAGATCCCCTTGGACTTTGTAGGAAGTATCGACGAGGTTTACCCAAGGAGCGTCGGTGGTATTCTGGTGCCAGTCGTTGCGGAGGAAGCGGGGACATTCAGCCCAGTCGCGCTAGTGGATCCATCACGTGATGATTGTTGACGGGACGTTTCCTTTGAAGACTTATTCCAATGGAAAGCATCTGAAGATTTTCATCAGATTCATGTCAAAGTGGGAAAGAGAATAGTGGAGGATTTATGCCTTGACAGTGACGATACCATCAACGCAGAATTCGAACCTTGGCTTCATCAAATACCAGAAAGATCGATCATCAACTCCAGAGAAACCGTCGAGAGGATTTACAAGTCTATGTCTCCTCGATAAGTCCTTAGCCCATGCGATGTTTCCTGTGCCGAGCCCATTCCATTGTGTCTCCAGAAGCGATCAAGAAAACGCAAGCAAGACAATGAGCACACCCTGAAATGTTCAATGCACTCACGATAATACTCGATAGGTTGAGCATCTGCAGAGTCCCACAAGACGCGAAGGTCAGTTGAAGCAGTTGCTCAAGTTCGATCCATGTTACAGCGAAAGTAAAGAATGGCCGCTCAAAGGGACTGGACAAAGAGTCTTCTACATAATTTCTTACGTACGGGCTTGGGGTCATGTGGCTTAGCGGTGGATGAAACGAGGCTCGCCAATTGAGTTTGACTCCATGCTAAAAAAACATCAAGGTGTGGTGGCAGCAGTAAAGCGTAGGGAAACGCTTTTACATATGGAGGGGGCTAAAGGAAAGGTAGAATGAAGCTTGAGTAATGATAAGCCAATGCTGATGGTATACTGCCCTTTGGATGCCAACCAATACTACCTTTTTTGTCAGGCCTTTGGGATTATAGGTCGAGAAGGCGGAATACCGGATCTAGACGTCTGCTGCTCGTATGAAATCCACTACCGAGCTTTGTAGATAAAGCTTTGCTCACTCTTAATGCTTTGAGATACTCGATCTTTGACACATGTCATGGGTGAGTGCATTGATGAGAATTCAACGTCTATTGGAAAAATCCATCATTGTCTTAAGATCCTGAATTTCCATTGAAAGATTGTTCCTTTCCAGCATCAACGCTCCCTCCAATACCTATCTCTACCTTGCAAAGTTAGTAGGCGCCTGAGTCGGTGGTCCTTCCGCTGTTACATAAGCCTGAAAGGCACAACAGTCAGCCTCCTATCGCGATTGTTCATGCACAACAAGCCTCCGCCTCCCGGTTTATGGTACACTTGAGCTAATTGGCTTACCTTGGTCATGCCTCCATCGACGACGAAATCCGTCCCGTTTACAAAACTGCTCTCGTCGCTAGCAAGGAAGAGTACAGCTTGCGCCTGCTCGATAGCTTCGCCAAAACGGCCGGAGGGGAAATGGACTTCACGTCGGTGGCGCTTGGCTGCGTCATCCCCAAGCCAGTCTTGAAGCAGCGGCGTACTGTTGGGAAGATATGAGCAAACCGTAGAGCCAGCTGTTGTTGAGTAGGGGAAGGGGGGAGCCGAGAGAACGTGTAGAGAGAAATGATGTGAACAACACGGGATGTGGAAGCTTCTAGGTTGATGAATAAGAGAATGCTCACTTCAGGGGCGCAGGACAGAGTGCGTTGAATCTGAAGCCCTCTTTGGCGTGGACAATCGCCAATTCCCTCGTCATTGCTAGAACTGCACCTTTGCTTGCCGTGTAAGCTAGCTGCGGTGTTGCGCTCCCTACTAATGCGACCACACTTGCAGTGTTGATGATGGAGCCTTTGGATTTTTTGTGTCTGCGCATGCTGAGGATAGCCTGCTTGCTGCCGTACCATACGCCTTTGACATTGATATTGTGTGTGAGATCCCAGATCTTCTCGGGCGTGTCAATGGCGTCTGCGTCATCGCCGCTGGGAGGAGTGACAAGTCAAATGAGCCTTACCGTACGTTGACCGTCGGGATTCAAGACGGTGTGTGGGACTGTCTCAAAAGGGAGCGCTCACTGCATAATTCCAGCATTATTGAACATGATGTCCACACCGCCCCAATCATCCAGATACTTGACCATAGCCTCGATATCGGATTCTTTAGAGACATCACATTTGAATGTCTCGACTCGGGGCGTATTGGACAAAATGGAGTGGACCTTTGAGAGCGCTTTGTCGAGAGCGGGTTCGGAGATGTCGGCCATGAGGACTGCGGCACCCTCGCGAGCGAAGAGAATGGTTGTCTCTAAACCTATACCACTGCGGAGAAGACCGTCAACAGCAGCACGATTGGTTATGAAAGACATGACGGCGATGTTCATACAGTAGTCTTTCTACAGCTGTGGCAAGAGAACCGTAGAGGGCAGGTCCTTTTCATGTTCTGTTTTAGAGCTAATGCAGGTGACCTCTCAGAAACAGTGCTAAAGAATGAAATGTGAATCAAGCCTCAATGTTTGCCTGATATAGATTCAATAGACCTACCCTGCCGCTCCGGTAATGATAGCGACCTTGCCCTCAAGGCGGCCACCCCTTTTAGTACCAGCCATTATGTTGAGACTCAATCTCCAGATTATCACTCGGTCTGACACATCAACGCATAAATATTTGCCCCGATCTGCCCTTGGTCCCCAGATTTCCAGACCTACTTGCTCATGAAGTGCTGCGTCTCCTTGTAGCGCCTCCAACCGTGATCCATAGCCGCGCGCTTCAAGCCCTACGAAATCTATCAAGTCCAGGAGTAAGCCATCTGATATGACGCCTCACATTCCGCTACAAAAATCATGTAACATACGGTTTCAACTGTATCTTTTGTACTGTCAGTGCAGCAAGCGTGAGTGCGTAGTCGCTCAGAAATGTTCAGCTCTTTCACCAAGCCATCCGACTTCAGCCTCATGCACAGCCTCCTTCGCACCCTCTCGCTGCCTGTAGCTTTGAATCCGAACCACTCTTGTCTATACATTGACCGGTACTGAACTGACCGTGTTGTGGTTATGGTCTTCTCTGTATATAATTTTCTGCAAGCGAATGTACTATGGATCCTCTTACTGCACTCGGTCTTGCCAGCAATATTATCCAGGTGGTCGATTTTTCAACTAAGCTAGTCTCGAAAGGTTACAATATTTACAAATCCGCAGACGGCAGCCTTGCAGAGAATGTCGACGCGGAAGCTATTACCAGAAATCTTACTATGCTGACCACTAAGCTACGACATTCGTTCAAAATTGGGCAAGAAGGGAATGGAAATCTGAGCGATGATGACCAGTCTTTGACAAGGCTTTGTGAGAAATGTACACAAATAGCCGATGAATTGCTTCACAAACTCGATCAAGCCAAAGTCACGGGCAGACATCGAAAGTGGAAAAGCGCTCGCCAGGCTTTGAAGAGTGTTACCAGCAAGAGTGACCTCGAACAATTTGCGATAACATTACAATTGTATCGAAGCGAAATTACGTTGCATATCACGATATCCCTTAGGTAAGTAGAAGAAAGGTGGCGACAATTTGGTATAATGCTGATAACCCTTTCCTGTAGAGAACGAATCGACTTGATTTCACTGCAGCAATCAGAACGATTCAATGATTTAGATTCAAGCACAAAAAACATCATGGAGAGCATACTAGACACGAGAGAGGACATTATTGGCGCAATGACGTCAAAAGACTCGCTTGGCGTGGATCATGCAAAAGGTATTGGCATTGTTCTCGTACTATCATTGATCTAAAAGACAATATCGATATGATTGTTCCCAAGCTCGATACTTCTGAGCGCACGCAATTCGCTTTACCTTCGTCACACTGTTTCCTTTTCGAGAGGCACAGATGGCTCACGGAAACGTTATACAGGTATCCACGAAGCCGCCATTGCTGGAGACAGAGCCAAATTGCGGTTTCTTCTTGGACAAAAAGGAGCTGATGTGAATGCTAAAGACGGGGATGGGAAGACAGCATTACACCTGGCTGCCACTTGGGGTCATCATTCATTAGTGCCAACGTTACTCAATAATCATGTGAAACTGGAAGCGGAGGACAACAACGGACAGACTGCGCTTCACTGTGCAGCCAAAGCTGGTCAATGGGCCGTCTTGCGTATACTGCTTGCGAATGGTGCCAATGAGAAGGCCGAGGACGATGAACAACGGAGGCCAGCGTACTATTCATCAAATCACAAGAAGAGTGTGATTAATACTGACCTAGAAATCTGTGAGTGGATATTCAGGAATGGACACGATGTTGGCGCACGAGACGACCACGATGATACTTTGCTCCTAGTTGCTGCATACAGAGGCATGCCGGATTTGGTCACGTACCTCTTGGACAAAGGTTTTGAGCTCGAGGCGAATGGTGGAGCGGGTATCACTCCCCTCATTGCTGCGGCTGCGCGAGGAAATGAACCTACGATACGCCTGCTCCTCGACAAAAATGCGAGGATCGAGGCTATAGACCCCGATGGGTCAACCTCCTTGATACGGGCCGCATGGAACGGCCATACTGAAGTTGTGCGGACCTTACTAGACCGAGGAGCTGATGTTAAAGCTGCAAACTTGGAGGGTTCTACCAGTATATATGTGGCTGCTAGATACCATCATCCAGAAACGGTCCGACTACTTCTCGAAAGAAAGGCTGATGCAACTGGCGAGCAACTTTTTGCGCCCTGCGCGCGTGGAAGGGTCGACACAATGATTCCTCTCATCAAAGCAGGGGTTGACCTTGAATGCAGAGCTGGGACCATGAACACGCCGCTAATGATAGCAGCATTTCATGATCAACCCGCCGCAGTGCAAACCTTACTTCAGAGCGGCGCCAATATTGAAGGGAAACGTCCTGACAATGTGACGGCATTGTGGATAGCTGTGGAGAAAGGTCATGAACGAGTAGTGCAGGTCTTATTGGATCATGGTGTAGACATTGAAAGTAAAGCACAATCTCTAGCTTGTACGAGCCTCACAAAAGCGGCTCAGCAAGGCCACCTTTCCATTGTCCGACTCTTACTAGACAGAGGCGCCAATATTGAGTCGACCAACGAGCAGGGACTTACTGCTCTCATGGAAGCAGCCTGGCACAATAGAACAAGCGTCGCGGGTCTCCTCATCTCCAGAGGCGCCAACGTCGAGTCCCGAGATCTGTCACTGGGTGGATACACGCCTTTGATCCGGGCTGCTGCGAATAATCACAGCGAAATGATTGAGCTTCTTGTTGACCGTGGAGCTAATCTCGAAGCTCAAAGCACTGTCTCTAAAGTCAGCCCTCTTGCCGAAGCCTGCTGTCGGAATCGACGTGTGTTCTCTCTTCTACTACATAGTGGCGCCTATGTGGAGACAAGAGACCAGCTAGATCGGACGCCTTTGATGCATGTTGCCATATTGGGGAATAGAGCTATGGTGGGATGGCTATTAAGATTTGGTGCGTTTCGGGGAGCCAAGGACAATGCGGGTTTGACAGCGATCGCGCATGCTGCAAAGGCGGGACAAAGGAAGACTGTGGAGTTGCTGAGATGATCGTAGGCCTTGCTAAGAGGTTAAGGACCAATCAAAAGATCTAGGTACCATGCATGCGGCAGCAAACTTGTGCAGAATCGACGCCCCCAATATTGCAGAAGCCTAATCGTCCGTCTTGATTCCAGCGCAGCACAGGACAGTAATCGTCCATACAGATCCCAGGCAACAATCGCTTCCTCCCACACTCAAGCCAGCGTCGGACTGTCCCCACTGTCCTCTGACCATCTTTCAATCCATCTCCGAGCAGCCAAACATCTCGACCCCTGGCTCCTCGACTTCGACTAACGCTACATCTAGCCCACTTCGTCAGCTCAAGCCAAACAATGTCCATCAAGCACCAGTCGCAAATGTCAAAACCCATATAACGAAAAACCTCCTTCCCAGCCTCCACTGCGGCCCCCCAGCCACGCCCGACTCAACCCTCTGCATCTACCTACAACTGCTCTTTAGCAGGGCGAGTCTTGACCTTGACTTCGCTCACTCGAAAATAAGCTGGGTTTCAGCTCAACAGCGTAGGCAGGATGCTCGATCACCCAGCCGTCTGGAACACTGGCAATATCTCAGTGTACGTAATAACCACTGGATTCTTACAACACATTGTTAGCTTGCCGACCTGAAATTAACCACCCCCGCGGAATCTCCTGCTCAAAGTATCAGAATCCAAGACCAGCTACTGCCTGCCACAAGCTTAGATCAACCATTGACGCCGTAAGCCACCACACACACCATCCTTTTCCCAGAAGTGAATGCGCCGTCACCCATCCATTCGTCGACTTGATGAAAGACTACCATACCCCACCAGAGGACTTTTCCCCCCAAGATCGCATGCCCGTCACGTCCAGCACGGATTGGTAGCGTGGCCATACCTACGACCAAAACCCTCACCGCGATATAGTACGTACTACAACATATAGCTCTCACAAGCCCAACCTTCTAGCTCTCCACTTCCTCTATCAACGAATCGGGTCGGTTCAGTCAGACCTTAACAGGAGAACGTCACGTCGAGGTCATGGATTAGGACCCATCCCCGTACAATCTATCCTCCTATCTATGTTGTATCAATGTACAGTCTCGTACATGAAAGCTCGGTGACAGGATAGGATTGCTTGGTATTGCCTACCTAGGTCTGTATTCATCATCCTTGTCCTTGTTGCATATCTCAAGCCATACGGACATCTACACAGCAAACATCTACATAGCATCTCATAGTAATTATATCATATGTTGTACATGGCTCTCCTGTCCTCCCTGTCGTGCACTTTACTCAGACCTATTCCCCTCTCCCCTCTCCCCTCTTTCCCACACCCTCCAAATCCAAGGTTCACACTATTTTCCGCCATCCCCCGCCATCCCACCTTCCCACCATTCTCCCTCTCCGCCACCCCCGATAGATCACAGCTCATCTCCCTTACTTCACATACATACCGATGCCTTCCCACCCCGCCTCAATCTTGCTTGAAAATACCACAGTACCTAGCATAAGAGCTGCTGTGGAGTGTTTATAGGTATTGTGTAGGGGATGGGTAGGGTAGGGTGGTGTGTGTGTGTTGCATATACGAGCATTACTGGCTTCCGGCTCGTTGAATGGGGTATACTGTCGTATAAGACGACGATACAAAACCCATGACTTATAACAGCTACCATCTTTCATAGATCATCCTCTGCAATGTATTCCCCCGCCCATGGTCACGAACACTACTACTGTAAATACTAGAGATATCTAAGATCCACATACCCTTAAGATATAACCGAAGTGGAAGTGCAGCTCTCACAAGCCAAGATCAGCGCCTCCCAAGAAAAATCTACACGACCCCATAAAGGGCAGGAGAAAGGGTAGGAAAAGGTGCTTCAGATTCTGAAGACTAAGAGTTTAGCGTCCAGGTCTCTCGATAATGGATAGTTACTGGATACTCGATTCATTGCAAGCTTTCGACAGAAGATATGTCTATGGTGAAGATCTTGAAGTTATCTTTCACAGCTAATACTCTCGATACCAAAGATCATCGTCTATGCTGTATCGACCATAACCATTACTCTGAACCAAATCATAGCCATTACCCTGAACTAAACAACCACCAATTTCTCTGCATGCCTACTTTCCGACAAGCACAACTTTGTCCTAGCTACAGATCATGTCATCTTCGTATCCTCCCCCTCCGCATCCGACCCAAAGACTAAAACCTGACTCCACGATTCCTCCTCACTACCAACACCATCATCACAGGCTTCATCCTCCTTGAGCAATTCACAGGCCCCCAGATTGACATCCGCTGTGTCCTCCGCATCTTCCCCATCTTTCGTACCTGCCACCTCTCCAGCCTCAGATCCCACATCCGACATCTCCTCCGTCTCATAACACAACAGAGTTCCAAAAGCTCCCAACTTACATTGCTCACCCCATATTTCTTGCATTCGAGATTCGGGCAAAGATGCCTGAAGACTTGTCCCAGAAAGCTTGTATGCTGCCGCTAATTTGAGCTCCATGGCCACGAGAGCGCGGCCCTGGACGACTAGGGTATCAATAAAAGTGTCCACTTTACGGGCGTTTATGGTATCTCCCGTGCTCAGTGCTTTAATTGTGGAACAGAAGTCATCAAAGGATATGGAAAGCTTCGCGTTGGCGTCATCAGCGGTGGCTAGAGGTACTTTCAGATCGTCTAGCGTGCTCGAAAGAGTTGTATATGCTGATGCCAAGGTCTCTTTCTCGGATTGAGCGTTTTTGAGTTGTTGTTGAAGCTCTTGACGCTTCACTCTCTCCACGTCTAGTGATTCTGTGAAAGTTGCTTTCTCGGTTTCGAGCGATTTGATTGTTGTGTCTTTTTTGCTTTGGTCCAATTCCAGGCTGGTGATTCGCGCGCAAAGCTGGTCGTAAGCCTGTTCCTTGGCAGCAACTGGTTCTTTGAAGAGCGCTGTCTCATTTGCAAGGGCTGCCATGAGTCCCTTGTCGGCTTCTACCAAGAGTCCTTCAAGACGTGACATAAGGACCTTCTCCATGGACTGAAAGCTGTCAAACCACTCTTGAATTTCCGCATCAATTTTCGTCTTGGCCTTAAGCGCTTCCTCGGAACCGTTCTCATCGGCGCTAAGGCTCTCAAGCTGATGTTCCACATCCCTTTTCTCGGCAGACTGGGTTACCTTCGGAGGAGCTACCATCTCATCTGCCTGCTCGGTCCTGAACAGTGCTTTCTTGAGCTGGAAATCTTCAATGCTCAGTTTCACCGCTTCTTTATCGGCTAGGGAGCTCTCTAGCTGGTCGAGGCGATGCATCACATCCTGATGTCGCTGTTCGGACATATCCACCAATTTTGCAAGATCCACATGTAGATGCATGTGACATTGTTCACCTTGAGATTGGGCGGCTGTTTGAGTGGAAACGCCTTCAACGATACACTTCAGTCCTTGCGCATGTCTACGATGAGACGTATTATACGTTGGCGATTCTCCGATTGAGGCTTGACGGCTGTCGTCGGCATTGGTGCTGATATTGACATCATCACTCTGCTGGGGCAGAGTTGTTGAGAGTATGGTGTTGGCAGTCTTGTCCACCATATCATCGCCATGGATCCCTGAATTTTTTTGAATTGGACTTGGGATCTGCGTAGAAAGCAAAACCTCATCATCAAACTGTGAGAAGAGTTAGATGGATCACGTCATCAAAGTCGTCACTAGGTGATTGGATCAACATACAGGCTGTGACATAGTCACAGGTGTACCCGTGCCCTTTGTATCGACCGTTTCACCTGGCTGCCGTATATTATCAGTGAGCACGATGTACGTGGAAGGGGTAGCTTACCATAGCTTCGATATCCTTCAGATCCAACATACGGAGGGTTTCTGCGAGGATGTCTTCCAACGACTTTTGGGCGTACTCGCGGAGACTCTTTTGGGCCTTCTCCGCAATTTCGATGACTTGCTTGCGCGTTTGTGTCGATGATAACACATGGGGGATGAGCTGCCAGATATCATCATCATCAAGATATCTTAGTGCTGTGGAAGTAAAGACGCCTTGCTTCAGAATATCGTAGGGAAGGGCAGGGTCCGAAGTACTATCTTCTGGGATCCAAGTCTGTATGGGATACAAGCTCAGGGCAGCCTTTTGGTGATCGATTGCTGTGTCCACAATATAGTAGCAGCTTAGAGCTCCACTTGGTACGGGACAAATACGCTTGACTAGGTTGGTCTTGATGAAAACCAAATATTCTAGATTTTCGAGTTCATAAATGCCAGAGCGAGCATTCTCCGGAGTATCTTCAGCCGTGAGCTTTATAAGACCCTCATGAAATCAAGCCATGGACCTGGTCCCAGGTGGCATGACCATCACCCTGGGCATTGTCATAGGTTGCGGGGAAAATGTAGCTGAGTTGATAGAGCTCCAGAAGTGTCAGATCGGACAGATGAGATCCTGCGGCCAAGATCATGGCGGCCACCTCGTTCGTCACATCCTTATGCTCGACTCGGACAAAATGATATAGATGGCTCAAGGCCACAGGGAAGGCCTCGCTCTGAATATCCGTTGCCATATCGGTTGCTGTCATGAACAAGGGGACTCGATCAGAGAGGCTCGAGCTCAGTGAGGTGTTGAAGAGATGCTGTCTATGGCATGGGTTTACAAGTCCAAGAGTCAGTACTGACACCTAGATAGAGATGCTGTCGCAGAGACGTCGGCGTGAAAGGAAGATTGTTTGAAGTTGAAAACAGATGATGTGAATGTTGCAAGTATGAGAGGAAGCTGTTGCTTCATACTTCATGTTTTCATGTTTCACAGAAGCTCGGGCCGTACTGCGCCAAGCACAGTGACAACCGCGTCTACACGTGTTAATCTCATGAAGGCATGTGTTAATGGGAGTCCGGTTGAGTATTTTGGAATGCCTATCATTCCATTTCCCCAACCGTCGACATCACAGACAGTGTTGCATCTATTCATTTCAACCCGATTGCTTTCAATTCGAATTAACACAGCGAGACATGGTCCGTCTTCATCGATTGCCAGCATGCAGATTCTCTTTTATCCCGAAGCACAGCAGTGCAGATACTAACCGTACGCACCGTAGGCCATCATCAGTCCCGTACCCTGAGGTACAGAGAAACTAAGTCATGGGATAGATGTCTGAATGGCAAAGGAGGAGCGACAGAGAAAAGGCTAAATATCGAAGAGTCACAGTGCATGTCAATACTCTCCCAATACTACCTTCGCATTTGGGTGTAATCGTGTGTAATGCTGACAGTTGCTCTGTATGTCATTTGCCAGGACAGGATATGCGCGAGTAAGAATGACTAATACCACACTGGCTCTCCCGCAAGCAGAACAGAGTGCGATTGATAAACATTACTCAGCACTTGGAATCAACCAAGTCGGATTTGAAAATACTGATTGATATCTACAAAGAAAAGAAAAGATAGAGGTTGAAGTGCCAAGACGCTTATTCTTATCGGAAGTGACCGGATAAGATGACTAATCGAATATCCCATCGCCAAGCCCCGCATTAGCCATTACCCCTCCATCCTCAGCAAAAGAACAGCAAGCCGCTCGAATTGACTTTTGCACGCATTGAATCATGACCCATTAAAAAGCCTCATCATTTTCTTTTTATTGTTGAGCTCCCTCCTCCATACTTCGTTACTTATTCTCCTCCATCGGCTCTCTTCAAATACTTCTCGCCCCAACTCTCCATCCTCAGATCCAATCCATTCCATCATATCACTCATCAACCGCAACGATGCCTATCGAAGTACCCAAAGCCGACTCTCTTAAAGACCTCTTCAGCTTGAAGGGCAAAGTCGTCTGTGTCACCGGCGCCTCTGGTCCCACTGGCATTGGAATTGAAGTACGTACACTGCTCCAGTATCTTCCATCAAGAACACAGCGTCGCGAGTCACAAAGCATGCAACCCATCTTGTCCTCTCAATCCCACCCCAAACCCCCCACACCCAACCTCCCCTACCTACAACCCCACCACTAACACCTATCCCCACCAGGCCGCCCGCGGCTGCGCCGAAATGGGCGCCGACGTCGCCATAACCTACGCCTCCCGCGCCTCCGGCGGCGAAAAGAACGCCAAAGACCTCTCCGAAAAATACTCCGTCAAATGCAAAGCCTACAAGTGCCAAGTAGACCAATACGCCAGCGTCGAAGCCTTCGTCAACACCGTCATCAAAGACTTCGGCAAAATCGACGTCTTCATCGCCAACGCCGGCAAAACCGCCGACAACGGCATCCTCGACGCCTCCGTCGCACAGTGGGAGGAGGTCATCAACACCGACCTGAACGGAAGCGCCTACTGCGCCCGCGCCGTCGGGATGCACTTCCGCGAGCGCAAAACCGGATCCCTGATCATCACGGCATCCATGTCCGGCCTCATCGCCAACTTCCCGCAAGAGCAGACGAGCTACAACGTCGCCAAGGCCGGCTGCATCCACCTGGCCAAATCGCTCGGGAACGAGTGGCGGGACTTCGCCCGCGTCAACTGCGTCTGTCCGGGGTATATCGACACCGGCTTGTCTGATTTCACGGCCAAGGAGACGCAGGATCTGTGGAAGACCATGATTCCGATGGGGAGGGATGCGCAGGCGAAGGAGCTGAAGGGGGCGTATGTTTATCTTGCGTCGGATGCTTCGTCGTATACGACGGGGACTAGTATTGTTATTGATGGGGGGTATACTACGAGGTAGATGGTTGAGGGTTGCTTCAGGTGGCTGGGATTTGGATGGAGGGAGATTGATAGGGATTATTGGAAGATAGTAGAATAAAGTGACTAGATAACTATGGAGTTGACGATAAAGGCAAAAGAGCCAGGCTTACATTATGTTTTGACTTCGCTATGTTCGGTTATGCTTCCCATACCCCCTCCCTCCATTCTCCTCTATCTATTTCATGCACATCATACCTTACAATGCAAAAATGTCGATCCAAACCCCGTTCCCAACTCCACATAAACCCTTTCCCCCTCCCCAACATCCTCACCAACCACCACTAAACCCAGTACAAAAACCACGCGCACAAGACCCAAAACATTACACATATCATATCATATGAAGTTCATTCAAGTATATACATCCACATCCACATCATCATCATGCTCACCTCTCAATTCAAACAATCTAATCAACTCATAACCTACTCATGATTCAAGATTTACCATCATCAGCCCAATCCACCTCTTAAAGAGGAGTTCGGAACCCCACATCACTCCAACCCCTTACAGATACTTATGAAAGAAATCGAGCAACGTCTGATACCCCCGCTCATACTCCCCCTTCACCCGCTCGTTGTCAAGATCGGCCCTATGCAATATACACCGTTAGTAAATACGCATACCTTCCCACACACCCCCTCCCTAATCCACTCAGCGGAAGCCAAAGAGAAATACACACCTCGCAGCCATCCACCCATGAACCTGATCCCCAAACGTTTCAACATGCTTCTCAACCTTCAGTGCCTCCTCAAATCTGTCGACAGCCTCTTTATCCTCATCTTTAGACGCCAGCATGCACATCGGCACCGTGACACCCGCCGCGTCTTTCGGATCGAGCATGGCGGGATGGCACTCCGCAACGGCGGAGAAGATTGTGCCGGATTGGGCTTTTAGGGCGATGATCTGTAACTCTCATCAGCCCCTGAACCAACCCCCCCAAAGGACAGAAAGAGAACCAACCTTCCCACCCCAACACATCCCCAACCCACCCCATTTCTCCACCCCCTTCCCCTCCTCGATCCCCCCAATCTTCTTGATCAACCCCTCCACCTTTCCAGTCGCCGCTCCCACCTCCGCTGGCCCCGCAAAAAAGTCCCCCATTGCCTTCTCCTTCTCCGCAGTATCAGGCGGGAAAGTGTTATAAGGCAGCGGTTTGCCGTAGAAGAAGTCGGGCATGAAGACGCGATACTGGTGTTTTCCGTCGTTGGGGTGGGCGTGGGCTAGGATGTCGGCGCCTTGGAGGACTTGAGGGGAGAAGCCGAAGATGTCGTAGATGAGGAAGATGGCGACGGGGGCGGTGGGGGGGCCGGTGGTGTCTGTGGGGGGAGGAGGGGGTTAGGTGGGGTGTGTGTGCGAGAGGGAGGGGGAGGGGGACGCACAGCATTTCATGCCATCAAGGTCTATGTATGTTCCTTTCGGTTTGTAGTCTTTTGCAACGATGGGTGGTATGTTGCAGCAGGCCTGTTGGCGTTAGTGGTCGAATAGGTGGGGCGGATGGGGCGGGCGTACCTTGCTGTGGCCTGAGGTTGCCTCCATTGTGGCTGTGTATTCCAATTGATGTTGTTGATGGAGATGAGTTTCTGTTTCTCTGAATTGGGATCAATGGAGAATTTCGGGAGAGAAGTTCGGATGAATGACGATGTATATATGTCATTGAGCGGGAAGGACGGATAGACGGCAAATCCAGTGATTACGGCATGTGGTTGATAAGCCTAAGGCGCAGAGGGCGGAGCGCGCTTTCATTGGATGGAATTGATTACTAAGCTGCCGGCTTATTGAACTCAGAGGTTAATCTGCTACTAACTCCTGAACGAACCAGACTTCATAATCTATTTCTGTACATTATGGATTTTCATACGAATGGGATCTCGTGGTCTGTCCATCTGTTGGCTACTGTGGAGCAGATCAGCTGTGTCAAAGGTACCCAAGCCGACGAGATTTTTGAGCTATGGGTTTAGGACTTAGATGATGTGAGACCACTCATCGAACAATAGCGAACGTACGTTGGTCTCCCTGCCTTCACTGGGGCCTTGAAAAGCGCTATCCTGTTGTCGAATACCGCAAATAATTACGGAAGGGCTTTATAATCTCGTTGACAAGATCAGAGCCTATCCGTTTCCTTAGCACTGGCGTCTGTGAATCTAGTGCACTGAAGAAGATATCTCAGGAAGAGGAGAAGTACAGGATGTCCAAAGCCAGATCTAGGGTAGAAATGTACATGTCCTCGGCAAATATATTCAGTTTGGTTATCCACAGGATTAGTCTACACATGGGTGCTGAAGCCACTCATTCTCCTATCTTGATACTGATTCCCATGCTTCAGGACGGTTCGAAGGCAGCACAAGACGGTAAGCGACGGCATGAAGACTCATTCATTCCCGTTCTCATCCGAATGGATCGGCAGTATCATATCCGTGGAGCTGCATGGAAAAGTGGGGAAGCTGTCAGTCAGCCTTGCCTTCAGTCCATGCGAGTCCAGTCTCCTGGAACCAGTTACTGGCGTCCCACAGATATCTACCGGGAAATCGTGCCATTCTACCACATTCGATACCTTTGTCCGCCAATGACTTGGAGCTCCAGATATCACGAGTTTCCCATTAGTTGGCTGTAAGTATAGGTACAGTGAACTCGATCTTGGTTCTCTTGCACGTCATATTAATGACGATGTCATTGTCTGATATGGTTCAGGGAATATCGTCTTGAATATACAGTTGCAGAGCCTTTAGCTAACGGTGAAGCTGAACCGCCTTCTTGGACCCGGGTACGTACAGGCCAAGTGGCGAAGCCCCCTCATTGACTGCAGCGAGCCGATCACTGCCTGCTTATGTGGCTGAGTAGATGATGATGCGAGCCTTTGGCGTGACAGAAAGAAAATACAAGAACCTCTCGTCGCTCACCTTGCCTTCTCTAACCACCAGAACACTATAATATTGCAGGTATTGGAATTTGAAAAGCCCCTCATGGATGGTGTATCAGGTATCTTTGCAGTCATATCGCTTGCCGTCCAGGTTTTAGATACCGTTCAGAAGACTAGTGGATTCGTGAAGGACATACGAATTGCTCCAGGGGAGCTTCTTGAGCTGTCAGAGTCTTTGATTCAATTGGAGCTGGTCTTGTATGAGGTCAACCTCCTTCTACATCAGAGATACATGGTTCTCCGTCTTCCAGGATCGCCGATACTCTTGTTGCGTGCTTTAGAAGAATGTGAGAGGAGAATGAAGCCATTACAAGCAATCATCGAAGATGCAAAAAACACTAAGGAGCACAAAAGTTGCGCTCAAAGGACCTGGGCTTCATTCAAGCTTGTGGCAAAAAAAGAACGTCTTCGGGAACTTCGAATGTATCTACGTGATGCAAGTTTCGACTTGAGTACAGCGATATCGGTGAACTCATCCAAATTGCAGTCAGTACTCAAGCTTTTCCATCGGCACTACTTATTATTGGCTAGGACGTACCAACTCCAGATCAGTATTGAAACCTCACGTATTGTCACCGAGAACCTCAACAGACAAGCCGGAGATGAAATGACAACTGCACCTGCTAGCCACAATGATCCTCAAGTCTCCCAGTCTCGTCCGGAGAGAACTGAGCAATCCAAGTACTCCATCGTTCAAAAGATGGCAATAGCACGGTATCAGGGAGTACTTGGTGCTGCGAGAATTGATATGGAAATGAAATGCAGCGCCAATGTCCCCTGTTCCCAGGTAGCAAGTCGAACCGTGCTGTTCGAGACTTCCTTCATCATGGTTACCCCGAAGATCCTACGACGGAGATTTGAAATGATTCTCGGATTCCAATCCGGTCACATCTCGAGGAGATTGAATACGTATCCTATCATGAGCTGGAGATCCTCGTATTTTACTATGTGTCGGAGAGGGGATATAGTTGGAGTCAAGGCTGCTTTGAGTGTGGGTGGTCTGACTCCGTTCGTTCTCGACGAACATGGTTTTACTTCACTTCATGTGTGTCCAAGAACAAGGTGGTATAAGTCAATTATGAGACTGACACTGTGTAGTGGGCGGCACAATCAGCCTCATCCGAGCTTTGTTCCTGGCTACTTGATAAGGGTCTGGATCCGGATCGTCGGTCAGACTACGGTTGGTAAGTAGATGTTATCTAGACTCGAGGCTCGCTAATATAGTACGTAGTAAAGCGATCGATGGGCTAGGAAAGTCACCGAACTGTGTTGGGAACGGGAGGATCATGTATGATAATAGCCAACGTCTTGGTACCGACGCTCTGGTCGATACGTTTCGAGTCTTTGGCCGGGCTCAAAAAGAGATGTCTGCACTTGATGTGCAAAATTTATGGTATTTATTTGATCGGTCTGCCCAAGATGCCGAATTCTTATACCAACAGTGTTTCAACTTGATGGTATCTCAAGAAGACGATCAGCTGATCGGTAGCTATGTACTGAACAAAGCCGTACGAGAGTACGGGAAAGGCAGACTGGAATGGGAATATCTTATCCGGAAGATGGTCCGCAAAGGTGTAGATGTTCATAATCGAGTTTCTGACGCACACATCGATGAGCCTAATGAGTGCTATTTGGGAGATACTGTGGAGGAGAGATTTCGATCGATGCGAAAGGGCAGACAGTCTATGCATGGGACGCCACTGGACGAACTCTTCGGCAACACTGTCTCACCATATGAAGCTGAATTGGCTGCTCAACGCTGGCTATTCATCCTAAGGACGGAAGAAGTTGATCTCGTAACCTATCTCAAAGAGGAACTCGCCATACATGGCGCGCATCAGCAGTTGACGTACTCGGGTATGGATGGAACCACTCGTCGCCAGCTTGTCTTCAATCTGGGGGCGAACCCGACATGCTGGTGGGAATGGCTATTAGATCCTGAATCTGGCGCATACCTCGTCCGGGAGGAATTTAAAGGGATGTATACTATGTGGGACGATCATGAAGACCTTGGTCCCCTTGCTGACCCGGAGCAAGACGTTGCGCCATTCGATTTCCCGGACTGGTCAAATGAGCGTATGCCCATCGATCTGAGGCAATCGGAAACATGGCCTAAAGGCTATCACCCCTATATCATCCTCCGAGGAATTGCCGCAGACCGTCTCAATAGACGTTGGATGAGAAGAGCGTCCAAATCGGCTCGCGCTCGAAGGACCAAAGGGCCTCGCAAGATACCTGGCGCTTGGCCATTATAGGGTGAGTTCCAGCATGGACGATCTATAAGATCATATTCTCTGCGGATGTCGAGTCGCATACGGAGCCGCATTGAGCGTGGCTTCTATCTTTTGATAATAAAGAAGAGATGGAGTTTTTCGTGCAGAATACCGCTGATGTATGCAGTCTACTCTCACGTATAACGTGGCTGCAGGAGCTTGATCATTTACGTTCAATCTATAGGTGCCCATGACTTATGATTCGCAAGCTCATATGTAGAAAAGGCCTCGGTCGATGGAATCTCTCCTCCATGACTGTCACCTCCCATCCAACATGCATCAATGCTACCATTGAGCTTCTCAGCCAGAGATACCCCCAAACTACGACAGGGCAAAGCTATCCCTTCACGTAAGTTCGCTGTCTGTTTTGTTTGCTCAGATCCAACCTGGATCTGCCATCGCCATCACCCTTACAAAGATCAAATCGCTCAAAAGAACGTCAAACAAATCAGAAACCCCGTGGCATCCAGTCCTCCACCACACAGCCATGCTTGTGCCGCATGCTTCTGATATCCTACACCAGCCACCACTACCCCAAATCCCCAATTCTCCATACGGTTTCCCGAACCTTCAGATACACCCATATGCCATGTCAAGTCTATACATCGTGATACCAGCACCTCGAGCGCAATAGACCACTAGTATTGAAACCTTCACAGAGCTCTGAAGTTGCACCATGACAGCCAGTATCATCCCTGCTTCTCGTGTAAGTGACGCCATACACCGTGGCGGGCACGGTGTAGGTATGACACAGAACTTGTCTCGAAGTTCGACTAATGTGGTCTGGAGAGGAGTCAGTAGGGATATGGTGAACGTATCGTGACCTTCCACGATCTAAGCATGACAAGAGTGATCGCGTTATGTTGATGACTGAGGCGGTTGAGAAGCTTTGGTCACGGCTGAAGTTGGATGTGGTTTGTTGGCAGATAGGGACCTACGGCTATGATGTTGTATAGGGAACATTCCCCAAGGTTCCGAGCTGTTAGGTTTCGCCCGACGGCATTGTTGAGCCCCTACAGCAGACTTCGCGTAAGACTCCTCCATGGTAAGTGTAAGGTATGTACACTAAGTTCTGGGATACTATGACTGAAGCTAGGCTTCTGAAGATGGGATATAGGGACTCGGTGCCAAGACCTTCGTAACCGGTTGGTACCTTAATCACGTCACCGATCTACAAGGCTGAAGCATTCGAAAAGCCTCCATATATCATAGCCAATACATTGTGCAGCCTCGCAGCCTGTGAAATGTTGCTGTACCAAGTATTTGGCCGTCAGGGACCACATACTAACCCTCTTCATACTGCACTCCGTAGTACTTTACTTTCCGACCGGATGTTCGAGGCCTATGAGACTATCCTTATGTGATATGGAGGAGGACCTATGATCCTGAGCCTACAACATGATTGAGGTGAAGACCAGGTAGGCTTCGCGCAGTGTGTAAAGCGGCATGCCTCTGTCACTGCTCTTGTGCTTGTTCTGAAGTATGCTATGTTGCAACCTGCGTCGAATTTCCACGTCAGCCTGCATGACTAGTCTGCAATACAAAGACACAGCCTTGTCTGCAACTCAGCCCCACGACTGTCGTTACTTCATGGAGCAGCTTCGCTATGCTTCTCTGATTATTGTTCTTGTCTCTGTATGAGCTGTGACCCTAGCACTCAACGCTCGGGCAGACTCGCTCGTGCCACTGTCAGAGGATTTCATCCTCATCCTGGCTCCAATGGACGGAGCCTCGGGCGCGTTCGCAGTGGTATCGCTCGCCATACAGCTGTTTGAAATTGTTCAGAAGACGAATAAGTTCATCAAGGACCTCAGGAATGTGCCAGGCGAGCTTACCAGACTGTGTGAGAATCTTGACCAGCTAGGTTCTCTCCTGGAAAATGTGAGGCAGCTGCTGGAGCAGCAATTCTTGGTTTCTCGTCTTCCAGGGACGCCGATCTTCATCTTGTCGGCCCTACAGCAATGTGCGAGAGCGCTCGAGCCGCTGAAAAAGATCGTTGATGAGGCGAAAGACGCTTCCAGTGGTCATCGGTCGACAAAAACGGGGAAGTCTCTGAGACATGTGATGAAGAAGGAACATATTCAAGAGTTAATGTCTCAATTGCGTGATGCAAAGTTTGACTTGCAATCTGCTGTCTTGAACAACTCCTGGCAACTACAGTATGTGATCAACGATGCTACTGACTGTACTAATCGTCGACAGCATACAACATTCAGATCTCATGAATCAATTCATTGCTCTCAACGCTATTGCTGTGGAGAAGCAGCCACCGATTACTATGCTCACTGAGACTACAGTCTCACCGCCCAACAAGGATGCGGACTGTTGCATTGTCAGACCTCCACAGCCGCAATCTATCACTACAGAGCGAATGGGAAAAATATGGTACGATGGCATCCTTGGTACGATCGGCATGCACAGAAAGTCAAAGCGGAGTGATTACTCTCAAAAGCCTCGACAGAATCCGATAAGTATCACGATGGAGGAGTATACATTCCTGATTTGCCCGTCCTTCATGAGACGGGTGTTCGAGCTACGCTTCTGCAGCAGTTTCGGCCGAATCGCGAGGTCTTTAACTGTCTATCCCGTCCTGGAGCTAGATGACCCAATCTTCGAGATGTGTGAGAGAGGAGACATGGTAGGCATGCAAGTCGCGTTTGGCGCCGGTGAATTATCCCCCTTCGTAGTTGACAGCTATGGGGAGACACTACTCCATGTATGTAGCTGGCTTTCGATCCAACGACAAGTGAGACTGATCAGGCGTAGTACGCGGCGCAGTATCTTCACAGCGGCCTGTGTTCTTGGCTGCTTCAACTTGGCGTAAATCCCGACACTTGCTCACTTTTTGAGAAGTAAGTGTACCTTCGTAGGAGTCGCCTCCTTCTGATGTATTATATAGGACTGCTTTGGACTGGGCGGCCAGGTATAGAAGGGACGAATTTTCACCTTCTTTTACGCCTTCGATCGTTGATACTCTGAGGGTCCTATCACAGGCTCAGACCGATATTTCGATGGTAGATGTAGAATCGTTGGTGGCGTCATACTGGGGGCCACCAGAAGGTATAGAGTTATTGCTTTCACAATATACCAACCTAGGTGGCACTCCGGATGAACATCACCGACATATGTTTGCAGCGATTTTCCAAGTCGTTGTCAAGCGGTTTGGAGGTGACTGTACGCAATGGGAAAGTCTAGTTCGCAAGCTGATTCACCAGGGCGTTGACGTTCATGGCTACGTATTTGTGGGGAGTGCGCTTGGGGAGGGTTGGGGAACGCTGCTCGATGATTTATTCATATATACCTATACACCACTTGAGGCATCGATAGTAGGCAATTTCTGGCTCCGCATACTGGCTAGTGAGGGATTCGACATATCGACCTACCTTGAGGAGGAGATCTCACTATATACCGCGCTGCATCTTGTGCCATCACCAGTACTTTCAGGCTGTCGCAAGCTTATTTTCCAGCTCGGCGAAACCCAAAGCGTTAGTTGGGAATGGCACGTCGAACCAGAGTCAGGCGCACTCCTTGTTCGTGATATGTTCAAGTCCCTGATCTTTACGATTGATTTGAATGATCTTGAATTCGTGAGATCTGTTGACTGCCATCGAATTCTATGGCCATGGGGCCATCACGTCTGGTATAGGTACTTATATGAATACTATATGGATCCTGAGTTACGAGGATTGAATTTCAGTAGATTCGGTGGTTGGGAGTTCTTGCAGAAATCGAGACAACAAACAAAGTTGGTAGATAGCCGTGCTGCCAGACGGATGGCGAAGAAAGCTTGGAAATCGCGCCGTGCTTGGAGGAAAAAGTACCCATCTCAGATGCCCGGGGCTTGGCCGTCTTGATCTTGGTCATTTACCGTCACTATCGTCTTGGTAGCTTCTAGATCGCTCGATGGATGATGCCTGTTCTATCATCCCTAATTTCCGCAAGTAAGCTATTAAATGTCTGCTCACGGAGCCATCTCTTGTACCGGCTGTCATCATGGCATGAAATCGCCCCTAACCTCCAACCGATCACGCTACTCTACATTTGCATAACCATTGCTGCCATCGATATTTGTCTAATGGCTAGACGCTTTTCTTGGCAAGAAAAACATTACCATTCACTAAAATAGCGGTAGTCGAGTATTACTCACTGACCTGTTCCGCCCGGATGTGGCTGCAACACCCTCATCGCAGAACGGAAGATACGTTTGACTTCCCATACCACGATAATCACCAACTGATTCACATCCCACCACCACCATAAACACGAATGCTCGAGAGCAGATACAACCTGAATCTTCCTGACACAATCGCCCCATACGGACCACTCATCCCAAAGCAAGCAAGCAAGCCATTCATGATAAGCATCAACCCCATCTCTTCCTACCAAAGATACCCCTTGAAATTCACCACACCAACCAACGCCTTTTCATTGTTTGCAGCAAGACGTCAACAGCGCAAAACCTGATCTGAACGGCATCCAAGTCATCATCACCATCGACAATAGTGGGGGGACTCAGTTTTCCCAGCTGAAACAAGCTCTTAGGTGCTTAAGCCAGCGCTTCTATCACCGCGGGGATAGGATAAGTTAGTATCAACGCCCTCAACTCCCAGCCACTTACATGATCGCTCGCTCGCTCCATTACTCACTAATAAATATATCATCATCAACAAAACCATCCATCCTATCGTCTAAAAAACCACCACCATCCCCCCACCCCCACCCCCATTCTCACCACCCACCACCAACCCCACCTCCCCCCTCCCTTAAATCCCACATAAAGTATCACATATCACATTCCACAAGCATCCCTCTTCAACCCCGTACCCGCCATCAAACACCCCTTTACAAAAGCGCTGACTACTTAGCGCTTACGCTTTAAAATAACACTTGGAGGATCTCGCGAATACAGACTTGCAGGTGAGTAGGGTAGTGAGATTTCTGATTCTGGGGGGAGGGATGTTGGTGGTCGGTGAGGAGAGGGAGATGGTGGTTGTTGGTGGTTGAGGGGGTGGGGTTTGGGAAATGGGGGATAGGAAGTGCAAGAAGGAGGTGATGGAGGGAGGGGGGTAGGGGGTGAGTAGAGGGAAATGGTGGTGGTGTTTGCAGAATATTGATGAGGGTCTATAATGTCCTTGAAGTCGAATTTGGGGAAGAGACTTGATATAAGAACAAGCAGAAGTACTTCAACCTACCCAGTCTTTTACTTACGCTCCTTGGTCTCCTTGTGTATGGTGAATACGTGGTGAATGCTCAAGCCTCTGAGTCTTTCCTGGGAAGAAAGTTCACACTCACTTAATAGACAGATTTTATAGTCCCGATTTTAAGTGATTATTTAATATTATTTAATAGTTGATAGCTATATTAGGCTATAGTATTTACTAATTATATAGATTATTAAGTTAGTAATTTAATTATTAATTTATTAATTTAATATAAATAATAGCCTAATTAAGTTATTATTTTAATATCCTTTATAATTAATTTATTACTTACTTATATTTATATCTATTCTATCCCTCTTATAACCTTCCTCTACTATTATTAATAGTTATTATATACCTCCTAGGCGTACTTTAAAGTCTTTTAAGAATATCTTAGGTATTAGTACCTTTACTATTATTATTATTAATACGCTAGATCCTTCTTTTATATCCTTATAATTAAAGATCTTAATATAATATATTAAATATATAATAATTATATATTTATATAATTAGTAGGAAGATATTATTATTAGCCTTTATATAAACATACCTTTTATATCCTAGGAACCTCTTAATAATAATGATATCCTTCCCTTATATTCCTCTTAACCTAGCTTATAAAAGTCCTCTTATAAAGAGAAAGGTTATAAGAAAGCTAGGTTATATAATATAAAGCTATTATAATATTTAAAGAAATATAAGAGAAGGGGGACTAGGAGCTTAAATATCTTATAATTAAATAATTATAATAAGAAGTATAAGAGAGGTAAGTAGAAGGGATAAAATATATATAAAGGAATACTTCTTAATATTAAAGAGATAATAATATTTATTAATTATATACTTATTAAAGTAGGTATATATAGACTTTCTAGTATAAATTTATAAT
>JAABUR0100000214.1_pt1 | contig 135062 bp, 119 predicted proteins | sample 5560091 | NCBI WGS metagenome assembly JAABUR01 (sample SAMN10711879, study PRJNA513375) | rock metagenome | isolation source: Antarctica rocks | place: Antarctica: Victoria Land, University Valley sud | reverse complement strand
GTCGACCCCTGCGCCATCAACACCCAGAACCGAGCCTGCTTGTCGATCAGTTCCTTCTTCGACCACATCCACAACACCTCACATCAGTAGGGGGTGTTGCAACGACCGACTGAGCCCGCCATCGGCTGACGAGACGGCGGAAGCGATCGCCGCCGGCGCGGAGGGCGGGGGTCGTGAGGTCGGGATCGACTACGGAAGAATGGTGGCATGAAGGCACCGATGATCCGGGCCGCGGAGCTAGCCGCGGAGCGGCCGGCTGGTTGGATCAATGACGAGCACTTCCCGGCGTCGTTGGTGGCCTTCGTGATCGAGACGTATAGCGAGTCAGGGGACCGCGTGCTCGACCCGTTCGCTGGATCGGGCACAACCCTGGCGGTAGCGCAACATCTCGGCCGGCAGGCGGTGGGCGTGGAACTGCTGGCCGATCGAGTGGCCATGGCACGGGCACGGGCCGATGATCCGTCGTGCGTTGTCCAGGGCAACGCACTCGACCTCGACCAGTTGGCTCTGGGCATCTTCGAGTTGTGCCTGACGTCGCCTCCCTACATGAACGCCGTCGACCACCCTCAGAATCCGCTCAATGGGTATCAAACGTTGGACGGCGACTACCAGCGCTACGTCAATCAGATGGGCGAGGTGTTCGCATCCATCGCCGGCCACCTCACGCCCACCGGAGCTTTGGTTCTCAGCGTCGCCAACATCCGGACCGGAAAGACTGTGACACCCCTTGCCGATGACCTGGTCGCCGCCGCCATGCGCTCCTTCACGTTGCGCGAGACGATCCCGTTGACCTGGTATCAACCGCCGACCTGGCTCATCCACGACCGCCTCGTCGTGCTCGACCCGATCGGGAGAGGCTGGAGAGCCCGCCACCCGCGCGGTTAGGTCGTCGTCCCAATTGCCGATCGGCTGACCGGGACGGCCTTGTCGGTGTAGTGCGGTGCACATAGCAGCTGGTTTATGAGTCTCGTCAGAGTGGTCCGGTGCAAGTCTCCCCAGCGGTAGGACAAACGGGACTCCGTCGACTCACGCCGGACCTGCTGCTCGGTCATCGCTCTCGGGTTCCACACACGGCGTCGGCGATGATGAATCCCGGGTTCACGGTCCCGGTGTTGCCAGCCGCTCACGGGAACTTGGCATGATCGTGCTGCGGAAGTTCCGGCAGACCCGATGGGCGGTTCCAGATGGCGGTGTTCCGCAAGGACCGGCTGGACGCGCCGGCCGGGTTCTTCGAGTTCGAGGGTGCCGGGCTCCGGTGGCTGGCGGAGGCGGAGCCCGGTGGCGGTGCTCAGGTCGTTGAGGTTCTCGACGTAGGACCGCAGTTCATCGAGCTGGCCCGGCTGCGGGCCGGATCGGCGTCCGCGGCGGCCGGCGAGCAGTTCGGCCGGGCGCTGGCGGTCACCCATGCGGCGGGCGCCGACGCTTTCGGCAGCCCGCCGCCCGGGTGGAGCGGCGACGGCTGGATCGGGCGTCAGACCCAGCCGATGGACCCGGTGCCGGCCTGGGGTGAGTTCTATGCCGAACAACGGGTCCGGCTGTTCGTCCGCCGAGCGCGCGACAACGGGAATCTTGATCCGGACGGTGCCGGGGTCGTCGACCGGTTGTGCGATCGGATCAGCGCCGGCGAGTTCGACGACGACAGGCCGCCTGCGCGGCTGCACGGCGACCTGTGGTCGGGCAATGTGCAGTTCACCGAGCACGGCGCGGTGATGATCGATCCCGCTGCGCACGGCGGGCACGGCCAGACGGACCTGGCGATGCTCGAGTTGTTCGGCTGCCCGCAGCTGAGCCGCATCCAGGGCGCCTACTCCGAGGCCGCCCGGCTGCCGGCCGACTGGCCGGAACGCACGGCGCTTCACCAGTTGCATCCGGTGGCCGTGCACGCCGTGTCGCATGGCCCGTCCTACGCCGGGCAGCTGGTGCGGCTTGCCCGCCAGTACTGCTAGCAGTCATCGGCCGCGTAGTGGCACCATCGGGTGGTGACCGAACCCCAGCCCATCCGCATCGGCAACACCGAACGTGACGCGGCGCAGACCGCGCTGGGCAATCACATGCGGGCCGGCCGGCTGACCCCCGACGAGTACTCCGTCAGGGCGACCCAGGTATCAACCGCGACCACCCACACCGACCTGAATGCCGTCTTCGTCGACCTCCCCGGCGGGGGCGTTATGCAACCGGCGCACGCCACCGGCATGTCCGGCTACCCGGCCACCGCGCCGACATACCCAACGGACAGTGCAATCGCGCCCGGCCCGGTTGATTCCGGCCGATCGGCGAGCCGGGGGCTCAGCTACAACTGGATGGCCATCGCCGGGCCGGTGTCGCTGATCCTGTTCTTCGTCTGCGGCTTCGTCTTCCACGGATGGGCATGGTCGTGGCTGTTCTTCCTGCTGCCAGGGCTGATCGGCACCATCGGACGCAATGCCCGCCGCCCCGGCTCCAGCTGACGCCGGCCCAGCCGGGGCTCGGCTGATGTTCCAGGACCCACGCCGGGCGGTGGGCGCAGCGGTCATCGTCGTCGCGTTACTGGCGTTGCTGGTGCTGAACCGGGTGAACGGGCCCGATGTGCCAGGCCGGGCGCTGGCCCTCCCGCTGGTCCCGCCGCCCGCTGCCGGTGCCTGCCTGTTGCACTCCGGAGCATTCGACGCGGTCGAGATCCCCTGTGCCCAGCCGCATACCGCAGAAGTGATCCGTAGCTGGCCGGCCGCCGGCGTGCCTGTCGTCAACGGGGGAGCGTGGCGAGTTGCCTGCCCCACCGGGATGACCATTCCCAGCGCCGAACCGGATGCGGTGAACTGGACGGCGACAGCGCCGCCGGTCGCCACCTCGATACTGCGCGGCGGCGGCGGCCCGGTGCTGGGCTGGGCGGCCTGCGCACGGTATCCGTCGCCGCCGTTCCGTCCGGACCTGGCGCTGCACTACCGCGGAACGCTCGCGCCGGACGAGCAGGGCCGGGCGACAGTGACGGTCGGCAACTGCTTCCGCGCCGATGGCCAGCAGATCGATTGCACGCTGCCGCATCCGGTGGAACGGCTCGGCGAGTTCCGCCCCAGGGCGGGTGGCCTGCCGGTCGACACGTGCCTTGACTTCGCCCGCCGGACCGTCGATTCCAGTGCTGCCTTCGGCGTTGCCGGCCTACTGGCTGTCCAGGGCCGTGACCCGACACGGCGCCCGGGCGATGACCGATCGGGCTTGCCGGTTCCCACTCTGACCTGTGAGGTCCACGCCCCGACCGATCGGGCACTCGTCGGCACCGTCGTCGGACTGGGGGATGCGCCGCTGCCGTTCGGCTGACCGGGCGGCCCGCACCGCTGCGGCACCGATCGTGGGACCATGGATCTGTCATGAGATCCCTTCCGCTGCTCTTCGACGCTCCGCGCCGGGGCATGCCGCCGCCGCACCTGGCGGATCTGGACGCAACCCAGCGCAAGGACGCCGTCCGGCGCGCCGGTCAGCCCGCGTTCCGTGCGGACCAGCTGGCCCGTCACTACTACGGGGGCCTGACCAGGGATCCCGCCCTGATGTCGGACCTGCCGGCGGCCGGCCGGCAGGAGTTTGTGGACCTCCTGCTGCCGCAACTGCTGACCGAGGTCCGGTCCTTCGCCTGTGACGCCGGGTGGACCCGCAAGACGCTGTGGCGGGCGCACGACGGCACCCTGATCGAATCGGTGCTGATGCGGTACCCGGACCGGATCACCCTGTGCGTCTCGAGCCAGGCCGGTTGCGGCATGGCCTGCCCGTTCTGCGCGACCGGCCAGGGCGGCCTGCAACGGAACCTGTCGGCCGGGGAAATCGTCGAGCAGGTCCGGCTGGCGGCAGCGGCCGCCCGTGACGGCGCGCTGGGGCAACCGGGTCGGCTGTCCAACATCGTCTTCATGGGGATGGGCGAACCGCTGGCCAACTATGGGCGGGTGCTGTCCGCGGTGCGGCAGATCACCGCCCCGAGCCCGCACGGACTGGGCATTTCAGCGCGATCGGTGACGGTGTCGACCGTGGGCCTCGTCCCGGCTATCGATCGGCTGACGGCGGAGAAGATGCAGCTGCGGCTTGCGGTATCACTGCACTGTCCCGACGACAAACTGCGCGACACCCTGGTACCGGTGAACTCGAGGTGGAGGATCGACGAAGTGCTGAGGGCGGCCCGCCGCTACGCCGACGCCACCGGCCGCCGGGTGTCGATCGAGTACGCGTTGATCCGCGACATCAACGACCAGCCGCACAGAGCCGATCAGCTCGGCACCATCCTGCGCGAACACCTCGGGAAGCTGGTGCACGTCAACCTCATTCCACTCAACCCGACGCCGGGCTCGCAGTGGGACGCGTCGCCCAGACCGGTGCAGGACGAATTCGTCGGCCGGGTACGAGCAACCGGAGTCGCCTGCACCGTACGGGACACCCGCGGCCAGGAGATTGCCGCCGCATGTGGTCAGCTGGCCGCTGCCGAGGTCTGAGACACACTGCTCGACGCTGACATCGGCGCGTTCCGCCGCCGGCGGCTTCCGCCACCGGTGCTCCGCATCTGCAGAACCGCTTCAGCGGATAGCAACGTCCCGGGGCGGCGCTATCCACTGAATGTGTTCTCCACAGTTGGCGTGGCAGCCCGCGTGGCACGCGGATTGCGCCGAGCGGAACCTCGGCCGAACCGGGATGACGTCCGGTTCGACTCATTAGGATCGGCGTCGAGCCCCCACCCCGAAGGAGCGTTGTGACGTCACCCACCACCCTCGTCAAAGGCCAGAACGCCCCGTTGACCAGTACCTCGGTTCAGATCACCGTGAACGTACAGGCTCCGACCGACCTGTCGGCGTTGCTGGTCACCGATTCCGGCAAGGTCCGCACGGACGCCGATTTCGTGTTCTTCAACCAGCCCGACGGACCGGGAGTGCACTGCGTGAAGGACGGCGCGGAGTGGCTGATCCGGCTGGATATGGCCCAGATACCGGCCGAGATCAAGACGGTCCGCGTGGTAGTCAATCTCCAGACGCCGGGCCAGCGCTTCGGGCAGGTCGCGCCTCCGGTGGCGAAGATCGCCGACGACGCCGGCAACACCATCGCCCAGTACGAAGTCACCGGCCTGAGCCAGGAATCGATCATGGTGGCCGTCGAGCTGTACCGGCGTGGCGCCGACTGGAAGGTGCGGGCTGTCGGGCAGGGCTACGCCGGCGGACTGGCCGACCTGATCAGCGACCACGGGGTATCGGTCGACGACGCCAGCGGCCAGCAGCCGTCGGCCCCGACGACAATCTCGGCACCGCCGGCCGCCCCACCGCCCCCCGAGGAGCCGGACACCGGCGGGGCATTCGGGCACCTCCAGCCGGCCGCCCCGCAGCAGCCCGCCGCCGCGCCGCCGCCCGCCATGCAGCAGCCCGCGGCCCCTTCGCCTGCGCCGCCGGCCGCCGCCTTCCCCCCGCCCCAACAGGGTGTCCCGGCGCCATCGGCCCCACCGCCGGCGCAGCAATTCCCGCCCCCTCCAACTGGTGCTCCGGCGGCATTCCCGCCACCGGTCGGCTACCCACAGCAGGCCGGATTCCCGCCGCCGAGTGAGCCGCCCGCCGGCGGACCGCACAGCGCACACCAGGACGAGGTGGGCCTGAGCCCCCACCGCCCGGTGAGCCTGCAGAAGGGGCAGCGGGTGTCGTTGCGCAAGGAGACCGGCGGCGACCTCACCATGGTCAGGATGGGACTGGGCTGGGACCCGCTCAAGAAGCGGAGCATGTTCGGCAATCGCGACGTGGACATCGATCTGGATGCTTCGGCAGTGATGTTCGCCGATCGGCAGCTCGCCGACGTGGCCTTCTACAACAACCTGCGCTCGAAGGACGGATCCGTACAGCACCAGGGCGACAACCGCACCGGGGCCGGTGAGGGCGACGACGAGACCGTGCTGATCGACCTGAACCGGGTAGGCGCCCACATCACCTCCATCGTCTTCATCGTCACCTCCTACGAGGGCCAGACGTTCGAGCAGGTACAGAACGCCTTCTGCAGGCTGATCGACCACAACTCCGGCGCCGAGCTGGCCCGCTACACGCTGACCGGCGGCATGCCGTTCACCGGCATGGTGATGGCGAAGGTGTACCGCGATGGCGCGGGCTGGAAGATGCAGGCGATCGGGGAGGGCATCAACGCCAGGACCCCGTCGGACTCCTTCCCGCAGCTACCCCGGTTCCTGTAGGCCACCACTGGTGACGATCAGAGATCTCCTCCCCGGCGAGAACGTGCCGCTGACCGCGGACGCGCCCCGGCTGACCGTCACCCCGTCGTCCTTACCGCTGGTCATGGTCACGCTGACGGCGCAGGACAAGGTGCACGGGGTGGTCGGCTCCGACCGGCGCTCCGGAGTCGTCCCGGTCGTCGGCACCGACCTACCGGTCCGGCTCGACGCGCTGGCCCTCGGGGTGACCCGTTGCCTGCTGGTGGGTCACGGACCATGGATCGGCACCCCGGTGGTGCAGGTCCGGGACGGCACCACGGGCGTGCTTCGATTCCTGCCACCCGCGCCGTTGCCGGGCGGGGCGGCCGTGCTGGTCGAGTTCTATCGTCGGGCAGAGCAGTGGAAGCTCAGGGCCGTCGGCCAGAGCTACTCCGGCGGGCTGGCCGAGCTGGTCCGGCTGCACGGTGTCCGACTGCCGACCGACGCCGCTGAAGTGAGCGCGGCCGGGTCACCGGATCAGCCTCCGGATCCGCCGCGGCGTCCGGATTCCGCCGAAGCGGTGTTGCGGCATCTTTCGGGTATTTGGGAGGACGCCGCCCGCAGCGCGCTCACCTTCGCCGAGTCGGTCCGGTTCGCCGAGTCCGGCCGGGACATCGCTCTGGAAGAGCTGGTCGCCGATGTCGCCGCCCGTGCGCCGGACCATCCTGGACGGCGGGCTGTCGAGCAGAAGTCCCAGCGGGTGGTCGATGCGGCATCGGAGCGTCGGTTGGCGGACCTGGACCAGCTTGCCGACGAACTCGTCCGCCTCGAGAAGACGTTCCCGGCGCCGCTGGCCCGGTGGGACGCCCCGGTGTGGCGGCAGCCGATCCCGGCCGACGGCGCGGGGATCTTCCGGATCGGCGAGATCACCCGGCGCGACAGCCAGGCGCTGAAGATACCGATGGTGCAGTCCATCGCGGCGCCGACCGGCATCTGTCTGATCACTCCGGGCAACCGAATCGGCCAGCAGGCGGTGAACCTCATGCACCGGATCTTCGCGGGCGCCCCGGCCGGCCGTCCGGTGCAGGTGATCTCGGCGGACCCCGGGCCGGCGGAGCCGCTGGGATTGCCGGGAGTGTTCACGCCAGCCGACCGGGAGAGTCGGCTGGCGTCGTTGGCGCTGCAGGTCGACCTGCTCGACATGGCGGCGAACACCGGAAACGAGGCGGCGATCCCGGCCGACCTGCCGAGCGTTGTGGTGCTCCCGGCGCAGCCGGCCGGGCTGTCCGGCAGCGAACTGGCCGCGCTGGAGAAGATTGCGGTGGTCGGGCCCAGGTTCGGGTTGCATGTGGTGTACACCGCCGATGAGCAGGACATGCAGAGCTGGGGGCTGCGCTACCAACCCCTGTCGGTGCCGACGGTTCAGGCGACCACCCGTGACCCGTGGACCGGCCAGCTCTGGGACTTCGAACCGGACGCCGGGGCGATGGATGCCGAGATCGGCCGACGGTTGCGGGACCGCATGGCTCCACCCGGCAGGTACTCCGGCTAGGCCGAAGGTGCGGCGGACCGGCGCCGGTTCAGGGCCGGAGCCGACGCTCCCTGCGGGCGGCGGCCTCCCGGGAGACCAGCCAGATGATCATGGTCAGGCCGATGCCTACCAGCCACCAGTCCTCCACATGACTTTCATGGTTGCCGAACAGCATCAGGAAGATCACCGCGGTGAACAGCACCAGGAGCAGCCGGGAACCGCGGGAGGCGAACAGCTTCCACTCTCCGTGCCAGCCCCATTCCTCGCTGGGTGCGTCCGGGTTGTAGCGCAACACGGCGCCGTGCTGGGCGGATTCCACCTCGGCGCTCCTGGCGCTCTCAGCGCCCGCACCACCTGAGTGCTTCTGAAGCGACGTCCCGGCCATCAGCCACCTCCACGGCGAATCGCAACCCGACTGCTTCATCTTGGCACGCCCGGTGCAGGATGTCCGACGCCCCCACGCTTCCAGCCGGTACAGTCGGAAGCGGTGCGGAGGCTGTCGCCGCCCGTTTGATCGCCGTCCGTTTGACTCAGCGGTGCAACGGATACCGAACAGCAGATCCCGGTACTACTCGTCGCAGATGGTCTGTGACGCACGACGCGACGATGTCGTCACTGACGTGGTCGTTCTACTCGCAGAGAGCAGACAACCACCTTGACGACGATGCTGCCACCGACCCCCACCCGTCCCAGACCGAGCACCGACTACTCAGAGCTGGCCGCCGTCATCGCCGAGCGCGGCCTGCTCGAACGTCGGTACGGCTACTACGCGACCAAGATCGCCGCCGTGGTGCTGGCGTTCGCCGGCATCTGGGTCGCCTTCGCGTTCATCGGACAGTCCTGGGCGCAGCTGGCCGTCGCCGCGGCGCTCGGCCTTGTTCTGACCCACCTGGCATTCCTGTCCCACGACGCGGCGCACCGGCAGATCTTCCGCTCGGGTGCCGCCAACGACTGGACGGCCCGGCTGCTCGGCAGCCTGCTGTCCGGGATGAGCATCAGCTGGTGGGTGAGCAAGCACACCAGACATCACGCCAACCCCAACCAGATCGGCAAGGACCCGGACATCGAGCCGACGGTCGTGGTCTTCTATCCAGAACCTGATCGCCGGCGCAGCCGCATCGCCGCGTTCATGATGGCCCGGCAGGGCTGGTGGTTCTTCCCCATCCTGGCCGTCGAGGGCCTGAACCTGCACGCCCAGTCGATGATGACCTTGTTCGCCCGGCGGTCGGTCAAACGCCGTTGGACCGAGATCAGCATGCTCGCCGTCCGTTGGGGGGCCTACCTGACGACGCTGTTCCTGCTGCTCTCGCCCGGGATGGCGGTGGCGTTCCTCGGCGTCCAGATGATGGTCTTCGGCGTGTACATGGGCTGTACCTTCGCACCGAGCCACAAGGGGATGCCGGTGATCCCGGGCGATGCCAAGATCGATTTCTTCCGGCGCCAGGTGCTGACCTCACGCAATATCACCGGGCCGGAATTCATGACGTTCGCGATGGGCGGCCTCAACTACCAGGTGGAGCACCACCTGTTCCCGAGCATGCCGAGGCCGAACCTGCGGCGGGCCCGGGAACTGATCAGGCCTTTCTGCGCCGAGCGTGGGGTGCCGTACACCGAGACCTCTCTGTTGTCGGCCTACCGGATCGTCGTGCGGTACCTGAACAAGGTCGGTCTGTCCGCACGCGACCCATTCCAGTGCCCGATGGTGTCGGCGATGCGCACCGGCGGCTGACGTCGCTGCTGCGGTCGCCCGGGGCTAGCCGGCCGGCGGCGGCCTGCCGCAGGGGACCCTGCCACACAGGACCCTGCCGCAGGACACTGCGCACATGGACCCTGCGCACATGGACCCTGCCGCACATGGACAATGGACTGGTGCTGTCCGCCTTGCCCCGCCGCGTCATCGTTCTGGGTAGTACCGGATCGGTGGGTACCCAGGCGTTGGACGTCATCGCGTCGCATCCGGACCGGTTCACCCTGGTCGCCATGGCCGCCGGCGGTTGCCGGCCCGATCTGCTAGCCGAGCAGAGCGCCAGGTTCCCTGCCGCGCGGACTGCCACCGGTGCCGCGGGTGCTGTCAGCCTGGTGGAGACGGTGGCCGCCGACGTGGTGCTCAACGCCATCAGCGGGTCTGTCGGGCTGGCTCCCACCCTGGCGGCGCTGGCCGCCGGGCGGATGCTGGCGCTGGCCAACAAGGAGTCGCTGATCGCCGGGGGCCACCTGGTGCTGGCAGCCGCACGGCCCGGACAACTGGTGCCGGTGGACTCCGAACACTGTGCGATCGCCCAGTGCCTGCGGGCCGGCCGGCCCGAGGAGGTGGCGAAGCTGGTCATCACCGCCTCCGGCGGCCCGTTCCGGGGACGCACCGCCGACCAACTGGCGGACGTCACCGTCGACGAGGCACTGGCCCACCCCACCTGGCAGATGGGTCCGGTCATCACGGTCAACTCGGCCACCCTGGTCAACAAGGGTCTGGAGCTGATCGAGGCCCATCTGCTGTTCGGCATTCCGTACCAGCGGATCGAGACGGTGGTGCACCCGCAGTCGGTGATCCATTCCATGGTCACCTTCATCGACGGGGCGACCATCGCCCAGGCCAGCCCGCCCGACATGAAGCTGGCCATCGCGCTCGGTCTCAGCTGGCCGGACCGGCTGCCGCACGTCGCGGCTGCCAGTGATTTCTCCGAGCCGGCCAGCTGGACCTTCGAACCGATCGACCACGCCGCGTTCCCGGCGCTCGGCCTGGCCCGCACGGCCGGCATCGCCGGCGGTCTGGTGCCGTGTGCCTACAACGCGGCCAACGAGGTTGCTGTCCAGGCGTTCCGCACAGGATCACTGACGTTCAGGGGAATCACCGCGGTGCTGGCGGGCATGATCGAGGAGGCGGTCGGTTCCGGCGGACTGACAGCGGAGCCGCGCGATGTCGCCGACGTGCTGGCCGCAGAGGAGCAGGTCCGCGCCAGAGCGACGGAACTGATCAACAAGTCGCCGGCACCGGTGACGAGAGCGGGGGCAACAGGCTGATGTGGATGGCCATCGGGATCGTACTGTTCGTGCTCGGTCTGCTCTTCTCCATCGCCTGGCACGAACTCGGGCACCTCATCTTCGCGAAGCTCTTTCACGTCCGGACCACCCAGTACATGATCGGCTTCGGCAAGACCCTGTGGTCAAGGCGGGTCGGCGAGACCGAGGTGGGCATCAAGGCGGTCCCGCTCGGCGGCTACATCCGGATGATCGGGATGGTGCCGCCGGACGCCCGCGGCAGGCAACGGATCAGCACCACGGCGCTCGGTCCGGCCGGCTTCTTCCGGCAGATCATCGAGGACACCAGAGCCGGCGACCGGGCTCAGGTGGCAGTCACCGACGACGGTCGGCAGTTCTACCAACTGCACCCGGCCAAGCGGATCATCATCATGTTCGCGGGCCCCTTCATGAACCTGGTGCTGGCGGTGGTGCTGTTCGCGATCGTGATGATGGGCATCGGCGTGCCGACACCGAACACCACGGTCGAGTCGGTCAGTGCCTGCGTTGTCCCGGCGTCGGCATCGGCCGCCGAGCAGCAGAAGGCCAACTGCCCGCGGGCGCAGTGGACCCCGGCGAGGATGGTCGGCCTGCAGGCCGGCGACCGGATCACCTCGTTCAGCGGCACCGCGATCACCGACTGGGCTCAGCTCACAGAGCTGATCAGGGCAGCGGCCGGTACCACCGTGTCGATCACCGTCGACCGCGGCGGCCGGGCCGTCACCCAGCCGGCGGTCATCGTCCGCACCGAACGGCCGGTCTACAACGACCGGAACGAGCTGGTGAACACCGTGCAGACCGGCTTCCTCGGGGTTGGACCGCAGCGGCCCTACGTCAGCCAGTCGTTCGGCGCTGCCATCGAACGGACGGGTCAGTTCATCGGCGCGGCGACACACGCGATGATCCAGATCCCGGCCCGCATCCCGGCCCTGTGGGACAGCATCTTCAACGGTGCAGCCCGGGGGGCCGACTCCCCGGTGGGGGTGATCGGGGCCGGCCGGCTGTCCGGCGAGATCCTGTCGCTCGATACCGAGGCGAAAGACAAGCTCGCACTGTTCCTCACACTGCTGGCCGGCTTCAACATGAGCCTGTTCCTGCTGAACCTGCTGCCGTTGCTGCCGCTGGACGGTGGGCACATCTTCGGCGCGATCATCGAGTGGATCAAGCGCGGCTGGGCCAGACTCAGGCGCCGACCGCTGCCGGCGCCGTTCGACGTGGCGAAACTGATGCCGGTCGCCTACCTGGTGGCATTGTTGTTCATAGGGTTGACGGTGCTGACGCTGGTCGCCGACGTCGTCAACCCGGTCAAGCTTTTCTGACAAGGACTCTCATGACGCTCAGTTCTCCGGCCGATTCGGCATCCACCGCGGGCACCGGACCGAGCATCAGCCTCGGTCTGCCCTCGATGCCCGCCGACCGCGAGGTTCCGGTGCTGGCGCCGCGTCGCAGGACCAGGCAGCTGGATGTCGGCGGGGTGGGCGTCGGCAGCGACCACCCGGTGTCCGTGCAGTCGATGACCACCACCGTCACCGCCGACGTGGACGCCACCCTGCAGCAGATCGCCGAACTGACCGCATCCGGCTGCCAGATCGTCCGGGTTGCGGTGCCCACCAACGATGACGCCGCCGCGCTCAACAAGATCGTCGATCATTCGCAGCTGCCGGTGATCGCCGACATCCACTTCCAACCCAAGTACGTGTTCGCCGCCATCGACGCCGGCTGCGCGGCTGTCCGGGTGAACCCCGGCAACATCCGCCAGTTCGACGACCAGGTCAAGGAGATCGCACACGCGGCCAGGGACCGCGGTACCCCGATCCGGATCGGGGTCAACGCCGGGTCGCTGGACAAGCGGCTGCTGGAGAAGTACGGCAGGGCCACCCCGGAGGCGTTGGTCGAATCCGCGCTCTGGGAGTGTTCGCTGTTCGAGGTGCACGACTTCCGCGACATCAAGATCTCGGTCAAGCACAACGACCCGGTGATCATGGTGCGCGCCTACGAGCTATTGGCCGAGCAGTGCGACTACCCGCTGCACCTCGGCGTCACCGAGGCCGGACCGGCCTTCCAGGGCACCATCAAGTCCGCGGTCGCCTTCGGGGCGCTGCTGGCGCAGGGAATCGGCGACACCATCAGGGTCTCCCTGTCGGCGCCGCCGGTGGAAGAGGTGAAGGTCGGCCTGCAGATTCTGGAGTCGCTCAACCTGCGGGAACGTGGGCTGGAGATCGTGTCCTGCCCATCCTGCGGCCGGGCTCAGGTCGACGTCTACAAGCTCGCCAACGAGGTGACGGCCGGCCTGGAAGGCATGGACGTGCCGCTGCGGGTGGCCGTGATGGGCTGCGTGGTGAACGGCCCGGGGGAGGCCAGGGAGGCCGACCTCGGCGTCGCCTCCGGCAACGGCAAGGGGCAGATTTTCGTGAAGGGCGAGGTGGTACGAACCGTTCCGGAGTCGCAGATCGTGCAAACCCTGATCGACGAGGCCATGCGGATCGCCGAGAGCATGCGGGTCGATGGCGTCGCCGCCGGCCGGCCGTCGGTGACGACGGTCTGATCCGGCGTCCGGCGGTGCTCACTGGATCGGGGGTGCGCGCTCTCGGTCCGGCGCATCAGGTCCGGGTGGTGGAAGCACTGGCGGCCGATCCGGTGGCGGGCTGCCTGGTGGCCGAACGCTTCGAAACGTTCGGGATGGACCGTACCGGGCTGGGGGGCGAGTTCTGGGGGGTGGCCGGCGGCCGGGATGCCGTCGCCTTCCTCGGTGGCAACCTGATCCCGTTGTCGGGTGACCCGCCGGCCCTGCGACAGTTGGCAGCCGGTATCGGGCGCCGTCGCCGGACCGTCGCGTCGTTGGTGGGATCGGCCAGCCAGGTGCTCCCGATGTGGCAGTTCCTGGAACCGAAATGGGGGCCGGCGCGCGAGGTGCGACCCGACCAGCCGCTGATGGTCTGCCGTGTTCCGCCGAAGGTGCCGCCCGACGAACGGGTCGAGCAGGTACCGGTGCACCTGATCGAGGATTATCTGCCGGCCGCGGTGGCGATGTTCACCGAAGAGGTCGGAGTCGATCCACGACGCGGTGACGACGGCGCCGGTTACCGGGCAAGGGTGCAGGACCTGATGCTCCGAGGGAACGCCTTCGCCACCTTCGTCGACGGGCGGGTGGTGTTCAAGGCCGAGATCGGCGCGCTGTCGTCACGAGCGGCGATGATCCAGGGGGTGTGGGTGGATCCCGCCTACCGTCGGCGCGGCATCGCAGCCCCCGGGGTGGCCGCCGTGGTCCAGCACATTCAGCGGGATCTGGGCCGGCTGCCGAGCCTGTACGTCAACCGCCACAACTACCCCGCTCGGGCCGCCTACCGCTCGGTGGGATTCGAGCAGGTCGGCACGTTCGCGTCAGTGTTGTTCTGAATCCTGCGGCCATGTGATGCCGCTCGGCGGTTGACAACGAGTCTTTCGAAAGACATACTTGGAAACATGCGTTTCGGGGCGCATCGCAGACTCATTTCGCTGGCATGGAGGACGACATGGATCCACAGACGACCATCGAACTGGCTTCCTCGGAGCACCGGGATCGTCAGCGCGCGGGAAGCACCGCCATCCATGCCGGTACACGCCGCCAGGGGCAGCTGCGGGCCCTGGTCGGCGCCGCGCTGGTGCACTGGGGGAACCGGCTGGGCGGGACGAACCCGCGGCACTCCGCGCGCCGACTCACCGTGACCGCGGCCCGCTGATCGGACGGGGGGCCTGATGACCGACGAGCCAACAGCCGCGTCCCGGACCCGTGGCACCGGGAAATCCGGAATAGGTGGCCGGCGCGAGCTGACCGATGCCAGGGAGATCAGGGCGCTCGCCCATCCGATACGGGCCGCGCTGCTGGAAGCGCTGCGCCGGGAAGGAGCGCTGACCGCGACCGAGGCCGGCGACCTGCTCGGCGAGAGCCCGGCGAACTGCTCCTTCCACCTGCGGACCCTGGCCAAGTACGGCTTCGTCGAGGAGGCGCCCGGGGGAACCGGGCGGCAACGCCCATGGCGTCGCGCGGTCAAGGGTGTGAGTTTCTCGGCCGACAACCCGGGGGCCGATGTCAGTGCCGCCGCCCACGAACTGTCCCGGCATTTCCGGGAACAGGTCGCCCACCAGCAGGACATCTGGGATGCGACCTGGGCCGCGTATCCGAAGCAGTGGCGGGACGCGGCCTTCTCCTTCCAGGGCACCACCTATCTGACAGCCGAAGAGCTGACCGATCTGAACCAGCAGATCATTGCCATGGTCGACAAGTACCTGGATCGGCTCGACGGCGCGGAGAACCGCCCGGAGGGGGCGATGCCGGTGTCACTGACGGCGAGCGGGCATCCGCTGCCGCTGTCCAAGCGGGGCAACTGAGCGTTCTGCCGCCGCGAGCAGAGTCTGCGGTCGCTGCACCTCGTCATCGGACTTGGGCCACGCTGCCCTGACACGTGCGGAATGTTGTCGAAGGATCGCAAATGGTGGGCTCGGGGCCGGCGGCGGCGCGAGATCCGCGTCGAGGATCGGAAACGTCGATGGGGGCGTCGGCCGCGCCACCTCGAGAACTTCGGGCATCCTCGGCGTGCGTCAGGTGACGAGCACACCGACGAGCCAGATCGCGATCATCACCACTCCGGCGGTGAACTCGACCAGCATGGACAGCGCAACACCCTTGAGGGCCGCCCTGGTGGACGCCCGGGCGGCGGCGTGGCTGCGCAGTCGTTGCCGTTCCGCGAGGTAGATGCCCAGGACGAAGCCGAACGGTGCGCCGACCACCGGGATGACGAAGAATCCGACGACGCCCAACACCACTGCGAACACCATCGAACGGGTTGCGGTCCCGGCGGCAGCGGTCGTGCGGGCGGCCACCAGGTACTTGAGCGCTGTGCCGACGACGAGGACGACGGTGATGAGCCCGAAGACCACCCAATGAGCCGCGCCTCCACCGTCACCGAGGGTCCACCACAGCGCCCCGGCCAACACCAGTAGCAAGCCAGGAAGTAGCGGCACAGCGACACCGATCAGGCCGGCCAGCATCACCAGACCCACCAGCACCAGTTCTGTCGTCGTCATCCGCGCAGGGTATGTCGATGGCCGCCGCTGTCGACATCGATCTCGCCATCCGACGCTGGCGTCTTCGGCTGCCTCGACCGAGGCCAGGCCGCCAGCGGGTTTCGGGTTCGCTCTCCGTCCGACGCCGGCGAAATTGCCTCGGCGCTGGCGATACTTCGCCAGCGACGGGTAGAGATCGCCAGCGTCGGTTCCTGAGCGCCAGCGTTGGCTCCTGTAGCGCCGGCGGCTGGCGGCTGCGTCCGGCTTGCCCGAGGCAGGAACGCCGGCGGGTCGGTGGCACACAGTCACTGATCGGTGCGTACCCCATCCGGGCAGTCCCGTCGGGAGGGACCCATAGACTCCGGGCATGTCCAGTACGCGGTTCAAGGATCTCTGCATCGACGCCAACGACTCGGAGCGGATCGGGCGCTTCTACGGCGAACTCCTGCACCTGGAGTTCCATCACCAGGACGGGCAGGACTGTTACCTTGCCGGCCCGACGAAGCAGCACACAATCTGGATCAATCACGTTGCCGAGCCGCATTCGGCGAAGAACCGCATGCATCTGGACCTGAACGTCACCTCGATCGAGCCCATCATCGGGCTGGGCGCCACCGTGCTCGATGAGCTGGAACGCTGGACGGTGCTGGCCGACCCGGAGGGCGGCGAGTTCTGCGCCTTCATCCGCGACGAGGAGCCGGAGCAGCGGTTGTACGAGATCAATGTCGACAGCGCGGACCCGAAGGCTCAAGCGCGGTGGTGGGCGGATCTGCTGGGGTCCACCGCCCAGGATGATCCGGAGGGCGGCCATTCCTGGATCGAGCCGATCCCGGACGCCCCGTTCTCGGCCATCTGTTTCGCCGCGGTGCCGGAGACCAAGACGCTGAAGAACCGGATGCACATGGACGTGACCACTGACGACCTTGACAAGATCATCGCCGCTGGCGGCACCGTGCTGCGGCGCAAGAATGGCGACATCGACTGGACCGTGATGGCGGACCCGGAGGGAAACGAGTTCTGCGCCTTCAGCTAGCCCGGACGCCAACACCAACACCAACGCCGACACCCACACCCACACCCAAAGCCCAACCGCCCCGACCGCGCGTCCCATCACCGAACGAGCAGGGTCACGCCCGATACTGCTGAGGTGCTGCACCGCCCTGCATCGACCCGGCTGCGCCGATCGGTCGTGCCCCTGCTGCTGGTCATCTGGCTGACCGGCTGTACGGCGGGCGCCGCCAAGAACCCGAGGGTGGCCGATCCGCAGGCCGAGCTGACCCAGTTCATCGTGCACCTGGAGGCAGGTGAATCCGACAAGGCCGCCGCGATGACCTCCAACCCCGGTGCCGCCGGGCAGACGCTCGCCGCGGTCATGCACGATCTGGCGGCGCAGGATCTACAGGTCGCGGCCGGCGCCTGGAGTCGGCCGGCCGACGACACGGCGACCGTGCCGGTGACGTACTCCTGGCAGCTGCCGGACGCCGGTATCTGGACCTATCAAGCGAGCTGGACCTGGCATCGCACCGGCGAGGGCAGGAGCGCTCGGTGGACCGTCGACTGGGCGCCGACCGTCATCCATCCGGGACTCGGCGCCCAGCAGACGTTGGCTGTGCGCACCACCGACGCCGACGCCGGAACCATGGTCGACCGGAACAACCAGCAGCTGGTGGCGCCGGTCACCGTCTTCGCCGTGCAGGCGAACCCGGCCAAGATCACCGATCCGGCTGCCACCGCGCAGCGCCTGGTGCACCTGCTGGCGAAATACGATCCGACGCTCACGGCGAAGGCGATCGTGGACGGGCTGGCCAAGGCGGACCGGACCATCGGCTACACAGTGATCAACATGCGGCAGGCCGAGTTCGCGCGGGTACAGCGGCAACTCGCCGCCATGCCGGGCCTCACCTTCCCCTCCCAGTTGCGCAACCTCGGACCCACCAAGGACTTCGCCCGTGCGCTGCTCGGCCAGGTCGAGCCGGTCGCCCAGCGGCTCACCAAGGGCAGGCCCGGTTGGAGCATCGTCTCGGTCGACTCGACCGGGGCCGAGGTGAAGACGCTGGCGGACAAGGCTCCGACCCCGGGGGCCAAGACCATTCTGACCATCGACATCCGCACGCAGCTCGCCGCAGAGAAGGCGCTTGAGGCGGTGCCGCAGGCCGCCGCGCTGGTGGCGATCCAACCGTCGACCGGAGAGATCATGGCCGTCGCCCAGAATGCGCCGGCGAACGCACAGGGAGCGATCGCCCTCACCGGCCAGTACCCGCCGGGCTCATCGTTCAAGGTCGTCACCGCGACTGCCGCCCTCGAGCGGAAGTTGGTCACCCCGACCACCGTGGTGGCGTGCCCCGGGGAATGGACCATCAACAACCGGCCCATCCGCAACGAGGGATTTGAGCTGGGTGACGTCCCGGTCACCCTGGCCTTCGCCAAGTCGTGCAACACCACCTTCGCCCGGCTGGCGACGCAGTTGCCCAACGACGCGCTGAACAGGACGGCGAAGCAGTACGGCATCGGCCTGGACTTCGTGATCCCCGGCATCACCACGCTCACCGGCCAGGTCCCGGTCGCGGACTCGCAGGTGCAGAAGGCCGAGGACGGCTTCGGGCAGGGGGTAGTGCTGGTGACACCGTTCTCGTCCGCCTTGATGGCAGCCACCGCGGCCACCGGAAACATGCCCGTCCCGGTGTTGATCCGCGGCCAGAAGACAACCGTCGACCAACCGGTGCCGCCCCGCAATGGAGCCGCTCGGGCCGGCCTGCGGACGTTGATGCGGGCGGTGGTGTCCGAGGGCACCGCCAGGAACCTGCAGGACGTCGGGAGCGGCACAAACCTGGTGTACGCAAAGACCGGCACGGCCGAGTTCTCCGACACCAGGGGAGACATCCACGCCCATGCCTGGACCGTCGGCTTCCGCGGCGACCTGGCATTCAGCGTGCTGATCGTCGGTGGCGACACCTCCAAGCGGACCAACGTGGTCGCCGAACAGTTCCTGGCAGCCATCCCCACCAAGTGACGGCCGCCGGCCGCCGGTAATCTCGGTGGCATGACCTCCGCAGTCCGCCGCGCCCCCATCGTGCCCGGGATCATCGGGCCCCATCGGGAGGTACCTCCGTCGATCCTCCGACCCGAGTACGTCGGCAAACCGGCTCCGAGCCGGGACGGCGGTTCCTGGGTGCAGAGCGCTGAGACGATCGAGAAGATGCGGGTTGCCGGCGGACTCGCCGCCCGCGCGATGCGGGAAGCCGGCAACGCCGTCGCACCCGGGACGACCACCGACCGGCTGGATGCGATCGTTCACGAGTACCTGTGCGACCACGGCGCCTACCCGTCGACGCTGGACTACCGCGGATTCCAGAAGTCGTGCTGCACATCACTGAATGAGGTGATCTGCCACGGCATCCCGGATTCGACGGTCATCCAGGACGGCGACATCGTGAAGATCGACGTCACCGCCTACATCGACGGTGTGCACGGGGACAACTGCGCCACCTTTCTGGCGGGAAACGTCGCCGATGACGTCGGCCGGCTGGTCGAGCGCACCCACGAGGCCCTCGACAGGGCGATCAGGGCGGTGGCGCCCGGCCGGCAGCTCAATGTGATCGGCCGGGTGATCGAGTCCTACGGGAAACGCTTCGGCTACGGCGTAGTCCGCGACTACACCGGACACGGGATCGCCCGCACTTTCCACTCCGGTCTGGTGATCCTGCACTACGACGACCCGACGGTGACCACCGTGCTGGAGCCCGGCATGACCTTCACCATCGAGCCGATGATCACCCTGGGTGGTGTCGACTGGGAGCTGTGGTCGGACAACTGGACGGTCACCACCAAGGACAAGTCGTGGTGTGCCCAGTTCGAGCAGACGCTGGTGGTGACCGATTCCGGAGCCGAGGTGCTGACCGTCCCGTAGCCAGCCATGCGGTCAGCCGCCGAGCAAGACGCTCAGTGCTCGACCCCATGCCTGCGCCGCGTCCACCACCTGTCGGCCGGCCTGCACCGCCTGCCGGCCGGCCTGCACCACCTGCACCTCGACCCCGGCCGCCACCGCCGTCACCTCGGTGATGAAGCCGGAGGCTCCGGCCTGGATCGCCGAGAATCGGGCATCGACCGCATCGATGCTGGCCCGGCTCCCGAGATCGACGCCGGCCAGCAGACCGGCCGCCCTGGCTTCCGGCGTGTCCAGATCGGGCTTGACGAACACCTCGGGCCGAATCCCGGCGTCCCGAGTCGCGTAGCCCCGTTGCCGGTCGGTGATGCGGGCCGTCGAACCTTCCGCGCGGGCGAGTACGTCGGCAGTGACGACGAGCGGGCCACCGGTCAGGACCGGGGAGACCAGCGGGGCGTAACCCTCGCTGTGACCGGCCCGGTTCGGGTGGTAGGACTCGTTGATGGGCATCGACAGCCCGTTCAGCCATTCGGGGGCTTCGCACACCGCGTGCGAGACGAAGGCCGTTGTCGGGTTGAGGTAGCCGAAGCCGGCCGCCGATGCGGCCGCCGACAGCCGGGCATCGAGCAGATCCGCGGCGGCGTTGAGCCGCGCCTGTTCGTGCGGGGAGAACCAGGTGCCGGCGTTGCAGTCGCCGGAGTCGAAGAGCCGCGGATATCCCACGACCACCACCGTCGCCTGTGGGGCACGGGCCCTGATGCCGGCGTACAGGCCGCTCAGCCAGCCGGGGACGATGTTGTCGATGACGGCTTCGGCGCCGTCGACGGCGCCGTTGCAATCACTCGACCACGCGGGTTGAGCGCACTCGGTGAGCACGGCAGCGAAGCCCGCATCGTTACCGCCGGCCGAGATGGTGACATAGCCGGTGCCGGCGTCCAGGGCGTCCAGTTGAGTGCGGGCGACATCGGCCACCGTGGCGCCGGAGCATGCGCGCAGATTGAGGTCGAAACCGTCCGCTGCGGCGATCAGCGAGGGATATCCGTAGACCGAGCGCTGGCATCCGGTCCCGTCGTCGATGTAGGCGCGGGTGCCGCCCCCGGACGCGTAGGAATCGCCGAGGGCGACATAGGACGCTGCCGTTGCGGGGGACGGAGCCGTTGCCGCCGCTGGAACGGTACCGAGCAACCCGGCGGATCCGGCCAGCAGCACGGAGGTGGCGATGACCGCCGGCCTGCGAATCCTCGACATGGCTCTCCTCGTTGGGCTGCCAGGAGTATCGCAGCCGCACCGACTTCAGGCCGCAGAACCCTGCCTGCCGGCCACCACGATCGGCTCGGGCAACTGGAGCAGCGCGTTCTCGACCAGCTCCGGCAGCGCCGGATGGATCCAGTACTGACCGCGGGCCATCTGGTGCGCCGGCAGTTCGAAGGACATCGCCTGGATCAGCGGCTGGATGATGGTGGCAGCTTCCGGTCCGATGATGTGGGCGCCCAGCAGCTTTCCGGTCTCCGGGTCGGCCAGCAGCTTGGCGAAGTGGGTGGTGTCCTCGCGGGCCCAGCCGGCGGCGATACCTGCGTAGTCCTGCCTCACCGCGACGTAGTCGATGCCTCCGTGGATCGCCTGCTGCTCGGTGAGTCCGACGGTGGCGATCTGCGGTTCGGTGAAGACCGCCGCCGGGACGAACCGGTGGTCGGCGGCGATCGGATGGTCGGGGTGCAGCACATTGTGGAATACCACTCGGGCCTCGTGGTTCGCCACGTGCTTCAGCGGATAGTGCGTCGAGATGTCGCCGAGCGCCCAGATGCCGTCCACCCCGGTGCGCTGGTACTCGTCCACCAGCACCCGGCCCACGCCGTCGAGGTCAACACCGGTGGCCGCCACCCTCAGCCGGTCACCGTTCGGATACCGGCCGGCGGCCACCAGCAGTACGTCCGCCTCCACGGTCGACGGCCCGTCGGATCCGGAGAGTCGCAGCACCACACCGCCTCCGGCCGGATCGACCCTGTCGACCCTGCTGCGGGTCCGCAGGTCGTAGCGGGATGCGGCGGCGGTGGTGAACGCGGCCGAGATGTCGACATCGTGGTGGTGGGAGAGCAGCTTCTCGCCACGGATCACCTGCGTCACCTCGGTGCCGAAGGAGGCGAAGATGTGCGCGAATTCGGCGGCGATGTAGCCGCCGCCGATGATGGCGATCCGCCGTGGCAGATCGTCGATCCGCATGACGGTGTCCGAGGTGTGGACCGTGACGGCGTCGATGCCCGGGATCTCGGGGATGAGGGCGTGGGAACCGGCGGCCAGGACCCAGTTGTCGGCGGTGATCGTCTCGGTGCTACCGTCGTGCAGCACGACATCCAGTCGCTTGTGACCGGTGAAGACCCCCCGGCCGGCGTACACGGTGATGTTCGGCGTTCCCGGTCCCGAGCGATAGGCGCGGCCGCCCGCCTCGATGGCATCGATCCGTCCGAAGACCCGGTCCCGCATACCCGGCCAGTCGACGGCGTTCACCTGCGCCGTCACACCGAGGGCGCCGGCATGCCGGGCACCGGACGCCAGGTCGGCCGGGTGGACGAACATCTTGGTGGGGATGCAACCGACGTTCAGGCACGTCCCGCCGAACTTGCCGTCCTCCACGATCGCGATGTCCATGTCGTCGAAGCCGGCCGGGATGCTGTTGCCGGAACCGGTTCCGATGATCACCAGGTCGTGGTGCCGCGTCATGAATGTCCGTTCGGGTCGCTGGGTGGTGATTGTGGATCAGTACCTGTGCGTGCCCATCAGTACTGCCCGGGCCAGGGTGTGGAACGCCAGATTGAACGACACCGCAGCCGGAGATGTTCCGTCATCGATGCCGAGAGTCCGCAGGTCGTCGACGTCGGTGGCGTGTGCGACGAAGAAGTACCGGTGCGGCCGGTCGCCCTCTGGGGGCGCCGCGCCGTCGTAGCGCCGTTCCGAGTTGTCGTTGCGGACGTGGAAGGCCTCGCTCGGCAATGTGTCGTCGCTCGCGCCGGCGCCGGCGGCCACCTCGGTGATCGAGGCCGGGATGCCCACGGCCACCCAGTGCCAGAAGCCGGACGGGGTAGGGGCATCGGGATCGAAGCAGGTGAGCACGTACGACCTGGTTCCGTCCGGCGCCCCCGACCAGGACAGGGCGGGGGAGACGTTTCGGCCGCCCACCGAATCGTGCACCGCCCGGACCGGCAGCGGCTGCCCGTCGACGACATCCCGGCTGGTCAGCCGGAAGCTGCCGACCGGCGGCAGCAGTTCATACGGGTTCGGGGCGATGGGCCGGTCCAGGCTCATAGTGAACTCCTTCGGCGACGTTCCGGCGGGGCACGCGGGGTTCCGACGCTACGCCGGCGTCAGCGCCGGATGATGATCTCGCCGTGCGGCACGATCAGCCAACCGTCCGGTGCATCCGCCCAGGCGAGCCAGGACTGGGAGATCCGCTGCAGGTGCTGCCGGGTGGCCCCGCCGAACTCGATGGCCTGCTGGGCGAAGTCGGAGTCCAGTACCCGGTCGGCCCACATGCCGCCCCAGCCCTTGCGCTCTTCGGGTGTCGCATAACACCAGACGCTCGCCGTGGCGGTGACGTCGGTCAGGCCGGCCCGAAGCGCCCAGTGCAGCAGGCGGCGGCCGGCGTCGGGTTCACCGCCGTTGCGGGTGGCGATCCGGCGATACAGCCGGAGCCACTCGTCCAGTGCTGCGACGTGCGGGAACCAGCTGAAGGACTGGTAGTCCGCGTCCCTGGCCGCCACCATCCCGCCCGGCCGGCACACCCTGGCCATCTCCCGCAGGGCCCGTACCGGGTCGCCGACGTGCTGCAGCACCTGGTGGGCGTGCACCACGTCGAAGGTGTCGTCGTCGAAGTCCAGCCGTTGGACATCTCCGACAGCCAGGTCGACCGAGTCCATCCCGGACCGCACCACCTCCGCCCGGGTCAGATCGAGTGCCTCCGCGTTGTTCTCGACCGCCGTGACGCGACCGGGCGCCACCCGTCGGGCCAGGTCGACGGTGATCGTGCCGGGGCCGCTGCCCACGTCCAGCACCGAGAGTCCCGCCCGGAGGTGTCCGAGCAGGTAACCCGCCGAGTTCGCCGCCGTGCGGGTGCGGTGCGAGCGCAGCACAGACTCGTGGTGGCCGTGGGTGTACCGGGTGTCCGACATCGGCCGAGGATACGACCGCTTCCCGTAGCCCGGGATGCCAATCTCACTCCTCGGACATTTCGAATAGATCGGGCCGGATCGGGAGGACGGCCGCCGCCGGCCTCGCGTCCGAACCGGTGGCGGTGATCCAGAGGTGCTCGGTGAGCTTCTCCGCATCGGCAGCCAACACCCCCCGGCGGGCGAAGAACTCGGCCACCCTGGTGCAGTCACGCTGCAGGTAGCTGATGCCCTGCGGATTGGCGACCAGGTCGACCACCTGCGGCATGTCGATCACCACACAACCCTGCTCGGTCGCCAGCAGGTTGTACTGGGACAGGTCGCCATGGGTGCGGCCGGCCTCGGCGAGCACCTCGAGGGTACCGACCAGGTCGTGCCAGAGTTCGGTGAACTCGGCTGTGTCCGCGTCGTAGCCGGCCAGCCTGGGAGCGGCGGAGCCGTCGGGGCCGCCGATGAACTCCATCATCAGTTCGGAGCCGATCAGCTGCACGGGGTAGGGCACCCGGCCGCCGGCGGCCCAGGTCGCCGACAGCGCACCGAATTCGGCTGCCGCCCAGCGACCTGCCAGCAGTTCCCGGCCGAACCGGGTGCGGGTGGCCATCGCCCGACTCTCCCGTGACCTGCGTGTTCGGCGGCCCTCGACGTAGCCGGCATCGCGATGGAACATCCGGTGCTCCGAGCCGCGGTACGTCTTCACCGCGAGCAGGCATCCGGGGCCGCCGGGAACGGATCGATCCAGCAGGCCGACGTCCGCCTCCTTGCCCGTCTTCATCACCCCGAGCCGGGTGTCGCGGGCATTCAGGTCGGTGACCAGCCAGTCCGGGACCGGCCGCGGGCCGTGTTCGGAGACGTCGTAGGAGGACAGCGGCGCGCTGCCCGCGAGGTGACGCTCGTCTGCGACAGCGGTGGTGCTGTCGTCGATCTCGACCTCGATGCGACCCGACCGTCCCTCGCCGACCAGCCGCGGGCCGGTGGCGCGGGAGTCGCGGCCACGCCGGTCGCGGCGGTCGAAGTGATCGTCGTCGTCGGCGTCGTAGTCGGCATATCGGGCGTACGGATCGTCGGTGTCCGGATCGTCGGTGTCCGGATCGTCGTCGTCGTCGTACTCTACGGAGCCGACGTCATCGACCGTGGTGTGCTCGTCGAACTCGCCGGGGTCGAACTCGCCGGGGTCGAACTCGCCGGGGTCGAACTCGCCGGGGTCGAACTCGCCGGGCGCTCCATGGTGGTCGTCGTTGGCGCCGAATGAACCAGGGCGGGAGGAAAACGTATGACTGGGCAACGGGACTCCTCGAAGAGCCCGTCCCGGCCGGGTGGCCAGACGCCCGAGCAATCGGTGCGGTCGGCCGGACTGACGTCAGCCGGGGGACGGGGAGATGGGGAACGGGGCTGATCCGCTCGGGACCGTCATGGTCGTTCTCCCTTCGCCCTGGTATCGCGCTGCGGCGATACTCCGTGCTGATGGTGCGCACCCGGCGATCGGACGTCAAGCGGGTTTCAGTGCTGCGTGGCTCCGTGGGCATCGACCGTTCGTGATGAGGTGACACCGATGACCAAGCCAGGACTGGATCCGGACCTGCTGGCCGGGCTGGACGATCTGCTGACCGGCGACGAGAAGGCGGTCAGGGAATCCGTCCGCGAGATGTGCGCCCGGCTGGTCGACCCGTTCGTCGCGGAGTGGTTCGAGCGCGCCGAGATCCCTGGGATCCGTTCCCTGACAACGGAACTGGGGACGATGGGGTTGCTGGGCATGCAGCTGACGGGCTACGGCTGCGCCGGGATGACGGCCACCGAATACGGCCTGGCCTGCCTGGAACTGGAAGCCTCCGACTCGGCGGTGCGATCGCTGGTGTCTGTGCAGGGTTCGCTGGCCATGTACGCCATCCACCGCTGGGGGAGCGAGGACCAGAGACAGCGCTGGTTACCCGGGATGGCCGCCGGCCACCTGATCGGCTGCTTCGGACTCACCGAGCCGGATCACGGATCCGATCCGGCGAACATGCGCGCCCGCGCCCGCCGGGACGGCGGCGACTGGGTGATCGACGCCCGCAAGAAGTGGATCACCAACGGCAGCATCGCCGACGTCGCCGTGGTGTGGGCGCGGGCCGATGACGGCATCCGCGGGTTCGCCGTACCGACAGGGACACCTGGTTTCACCACCCCCGCGATCACGCACAAGATGTCGCTGCGGGCGTCCGTCACCAGTGAGTTGGTGCTCGATGGAGTCCGGGTACCCGACAGCTGCGCCTTCCCGGAGGTACGCGGCCTCAGGGGCCCGCTGGCCTGTCTGAACGAGGCCAGGTACGGCATCGTCTGGGGTTCGATGGGAGCGGCCAGGACGGCGCTCCGCACGGCGCTGGCATATTCGTTGCAGCGCAGCCAGTTCGGTCGACCGCTCGCCGGATTCCAGCTCACCCAGGCGAAGCTCGCCGAGATGACGGCCGAGTACGTCACCGGCGTGCTGCTGGCGCTGCACCTCGGCCGGCGCAAGGACGCCGGGACGCTGCGGCCGGAACAGGTCAGCTTGGGCAAGCTCAACAATGTCTCCAAGGCGCTGGAGATCTGCCGTACCGCCAGAACGGTGCTCGGCGCCAACGGCATCTCGCTGGAGTACCCGGTGATCCGGCACATGAACAACCTCGAGTCGGTGCTCAGCTACGAGGGCACGGTCGAGATGCACACCCTGATCGTCGGCCAGGCGCTCACCGGCATCCCGGCATTCCGGTGACCGCAGTCCGGCTGGCCGGCAAGCGGCCCGGGGTGATGCCGGCGGCTGGATAGGCTCGCCCGGTGATCACCCGTATGTCGACACTGTTCCTGCGTACACTCCGCGAAGTTCCGGCCGATGCCGAACTCCCCGGTCACCAGCTGCTGGTCCGGGCCGGCTACATCCGGCGGGTGGCTCCCGGCGTGCACACCTGGCTGCCGTTGGGCCTGCGGGTGCTGCGCAAGGTGGAGAGCATCGTCCGGCAGGAGATGAACGCCATCGGCGCTCAAGAGGTGATCCTGCCGGCACTGCTGCCGCGGGAACCCTACGAGGCGACCCACCGCTGGACCGAGTACGGCCCGAATCTGTTCCGGCTCAAGGACCGCAAGGGGGCTGACATGCTCCTCGGGCCTACCCATGAAGAGATCTTCTGCCTCACCGTCAAGGACATGTACACCTCCTACAAGGACCTGCCGCTGTCGCTCTATCAGATCCAGACCAAATACCGCGACGAGGCGCGTCCCCGCGCCGGACTGCTGCGCGGCCGCGAGTTCATCATGAAGGACTCGTACTCCTTCGACGTCGACGACGTCGGTCTGCAGAAGTCCTACGACGCGCACCGCCAGGCGTACACCAAGATCTTCGATCGGCTGGGCCTTGACTACGTCATCGTGAAGGCCGACTCCGGCGCGATGGGCGGTTCCGCCTCCGAGGAGTTCCTGGCCGTCAACCCCAATGGAGAGGACACCTTCGTCCGGGACGAGGGCGGTTATGCCGCCAACGTGGAAGCCGTCGAGGTTCCGCCGGCACCCGAGATCGACGCGTCCGGGGTGCCGCCGGCGCAGGTGAAGGACACCCCGGACAGCCCCACCATCGACACCCTGGTGGCCGCACTCAACGCGGCCGGTCCGCGGGAGGACGGCCGGTCGTGGACCGCCGCCGACACCCTGAAGAACGTGCTGGTGATGCTGCTGCACCCGGACGGCCGCCGGCAGCCGCTGGCGATCGGCCTGCCGGGCGACCGGGAGGTGGAGGCCAAGCGGCTGGCCGCCCAGGTGGCGCCGGCCGGCGTGGAACCCTTCGGCGACAAGGACTTTGCCGATCTTCCCCAGCTGATCAGGGGATACATCGGACCCGGCGTGCTGGGCGAGCGGAACAGCAGCGGCGTCCGTTACCTGCTCGATCCGTCGGTGGCGGTCGGGTCCACCTGGGTGACCGGAGCCGACGTTCAGGGGCAACACGTGCTGAACCTGGTACACGGCCGGGATTTCACCGCCGACGGCACCATCCAGGCCGCCGAGATCCGGCAGGGTGACCCCAGCCCGGACGGGAACGGGGTGCTGACGCTGGCTCGCGGCATCGAGATGGGCCACATCTTCCAGCTGGGCACCAAGTACGCCGAAGTGCTCGGGCTGAAGGTGTTGGACTCCAGCGGCAAGCTGGTCACCGTCACCATGGGCTCCTACGGCGTGGGCGTCAGCCGCGCGGTCGCCGCGGTCGCCGAGGACAACCACGACGGCCGCGGGCTGATCTGGACCAGGGAACTGACCCCCGCGGACGTGCACCTGGTCGCCATGGGCAGGACGCCGGTCGACGAGGTGTTCGTCAAGGCTGCGGAAATCGCCGAACGTTGTGCAGCCCAAGGGCTCACGGTGCTCTACGACGATCGGCCCAAGGTGTCGCCAGGGGTGAAGTTCAAGGATGCGGAATTGATCGGGGTGCCGACCATCCTGGTGGTCGGCAAGAGCCTGGCTGACGGCATGGTCGAGATCCGGGATCGACGCTCCGGCGGATCCAGGGCGGTACCGGTGGATCGGGCGGTCGACGAGCTGCTGACCGAGGTGCGGGGCTGACACCCCCCGCGGATGTCAGCTCTGAGTGCCGGGGAACGGCACGGTGAACGGCGAGGCCTTGGCCCGCTGCTTCCACTGAGCCAGCCGCACTGCCGAATCGGACAGCGCGGTGGCGGCGAACATCCGCAGGTCGGTGTTGTCGGTGTTGGCCACCACCGACCGCCAGGCGGCGGCGCAGTCCGTCTCGATGGCGATCGCGAGTGACCGGGCCGACGCCAGATCGGTGACGCCTGGCGTCGAGTAGGCCGGCGCCGGCGCTGCAGGTGCGACCCCGCCTCTCGTCAGCAGCTCTGCGGCGGCATCCCGCCGGACCAGATGCCCCGCCCGTAGGCCGACGATGGCGTCGGAGTCGTCCTTGTCGTTCGCCGTGACCAGGGCATACGCCCAGATGGCCGCATTCTCGCTGCGCAGCGCCAGCTGCAGCGCGTCCGCCTCGTCCTTCTTCCAGCTGACCGGCGCGGCGGACGTCCCTGCCGGCTCCTGCGACCCGCTCGGCTGATCCGTCGCCGGTGCCGGGGATCCGCTCGGCTGAGCGGTTCCTGGAGCCTGCGCCGACGTCATCCGAGTACCGCCCGATGCGAAGCCAGGCAGGCAGATATCGAGGCGAACAGGGCGGCCCGGTAGCGGGACACGTTGCCCAGCTGATCGCTGAACGCCAGCTCGGCTGCGGCCGCGTCGGCCGCGGCGGCGGCCATCGCCGCCTCGCTGTTCGGCGGCGCCGGAACGCTCTGTCCCGGCTGGACGGCAGGTCCGGGTTTGGTGCGGTTCACCCTGGCCTGCTCCTGCAGCAAGCGGGTCAGATGCGCGACCCTGTCGTCCCGCAGCTGACTGAGCCGCTGAGCGGTGGCACCGCCGAGTGCCACCGCGCTGGTCAGCCGCAGCAGATGCAGTCTGGTCATGGCGATCAGCGTGTCCATCGGGTCGATCGGCGGCGGCGCCTGCGTGGTGACGGTTCTGGTGGTCTTGGTGCCGGAGAACGGCTGGCAGGCTGCGGTGGCCAGTACCGCTGCCGCTCCGGCGGCCGTCAGCACGGCGCGTCTGCCCACGTCGGCGGGCGTCGAATCGGGCGAGGACACCGGTCCATCATGGCAGCCGGCGATAAGCTGTCGTCCGACGGACACAACTACACAGGCGAGGAGATCATGGCAGCCGGTGTACAGCGGTGGCGGGAACTGGCGGACCGGATCGCGACCGAGGCGGGCTTCGACCTCGAGGACTTCGCCGTGGTGAATGCCGGCCGCCGGCGCCTGGTCCGGGTGATCGTCGACGCCGACGACGGGGTCACCCTGGACGCGGCCGCGGAGGTCAGTCGACGTCTCTCCGAGGCATTCGACGCCGATGAGCAGGCCGGCGACGGGATGGTGGGCGCCGCGCCGTACACGCTGGAGGTCACCAGTCCCGGCATCGGCCGGCCGCTCACCGACCGGCGGCACTTCAGGCGGGCCACCGGCCGGCTGATCACCGTGACCACCACCGAGGACGAGACGCTGACAGCCAGGGTGCTAGGCGTGACCGACTCCGGCGTGGACCTGCTCACCGGGAGGCACGGGACGGACCCGCGGCACCTGTCGTTCGCCGAGATCGCCAGGGCGAAGGTGGAGGTGGACTTCTCCGGTCCGTCCGAGGCGGTCACCGCCTTGTTGGCCGCCGACCCGAGGAGTGCCGCGTTCGCTGCGCGGCAGAGCGCTATCGGCACTCCGGACAGCACCGACGAACCCGAGGACGAACGATGAAGAGCGTCGACATCGCCAACCTGCGACTACTGGCGACGGAGAAGGGCATAGCGGTCGAGTCCCTGATCGAGACCCTGGAGGCCGCGCTGCTGACCGCTTATCGGCACACCGACGGTCACGAACCACACGCCAGGGTGCAGGTGGAGCGAACCAGCGGGGCCATCACGGTGCTCGCCGCTGAGGTCGACGAGGACGGCGCGGTGGTCCGGGAATGGGACGACACACCCGACGACTTCGGCCGGATCGCCGCCAGCACCGCCCGTCAGGTGTTCACCCAACGGTTCCGGGATGCCGACAACGAGCGGGTGTTCGGCGACTTCGCGGGACGTGAGCACGAGTTGATCACCGGGACGGTGTCCGCCGACGCGAAGGTGAATGCGCGCGGCGTCGTCGTGGTCAGCCTCGGCGACGTGGAAGGCGTCATCCCGGCGGCCGAGCAGGTACCCGGGGAGTCCTACACCCACGGTCAGCGGCTGCGCTGCTACGTGGTGTCGGTGTCCCGGGGGCTCAAGGGACCGCAGATCACGCTGTCCAGGACCCATCCGAACCTGGTGCGCAAACTTTTCGCGCTCGAGGTGCCGGAGATCGCCGACGGCAGTGTGGAGATCACCGCGGTGGCCCGGGAATCGGGGCACCGGTCCAAGATCGCCGTCAGGCCGACGGTGCCCGGGGTGAATGCGAAAGGCGCATGCATCGGACCGATGGGCTCCCGGGTGCGCGCCGTGATGAGTGAACTGAACGGCGAGAAGATCGACATCATCGACCACCACGACGACCCGGCGACGTTCGTGGGCAATGCACTCTCACCGTCCCAGGTCATCTCGGTCGAAGTGGTGGATCCGGTGGCGAAGGCGGCCAGGGTCGTGGTTCCGGACTTCCAACTGTCGCTGGCCATCGGCAAGGAGGGGCAGAACGCCCGCCTCGCGGCAAGACTGACTGGATGGCGGATCGACATCCGGTCCGACGCCCAGCCGTCCGACGCCCGGCCGGCCGATGCCCGGCCGTCCGATGCCCGGCCGGCCGATGCCCAGCCGTCCGGCGCCCGGCCGGCCGAAGGATCCGGCCTGGCCGGCGCCATCGACGCGGAGTCCTGAGCAGACACGGAACGGGCGTAGACTGAGATGTCGGATCGGTCCGGCTCGAGACGCACCTGCGTGGGGTGTCGCGCAGTCGACCGGTCCAGCGTTCTGCTCCGGGTGGTGGCGCAGGCGGCCGCCGGCGGCGACGAAGACAGTGCCAGGTACAAAAGGGGTGCCGGGTACTTCATCGTTCCCGATCCCCGGCGTCGGCTCCCGGGCCGGGGCGCGTGGATCCACCCGGACGCCGGGTGTCTACGAGCCGCGGAACGCCGTCGAGCGTTCGGCCGGGCCCTGCGGGTATCCTCGGGCGGGGCGGGGGTCGGCAACGACCTCGCCATCGACACCCACCAGGTTCACGAGTACCTGAACGATCAGGTTCCCGCGGCCACCAGTGCCCCGCAGCACGCGGGCACAACGACATCGAAAGCGCAGGTCGACCATCGTGAGCACGCAGTGAAGCCCCAGCGATGAGCATCGTCAACTAACCCGAGGTCCGCGGCCACCGCCCCGGCCTCACCGTGAGGAGAGCAGTGGCAGGCAAGGCCCGCGTCAGCGCAATCGCGAAGGAACTCGGACAATCCAGCAAGGATGTGATCACCAAGCTCCAAGAGCTCGGTGAGTTCGTCAAGTCCGCTTCCTCGACCATCGAAGCCCCCGTCGTGCGCAAGCTGCGCGACGCGTTCCCGGCATCGGACAAGCCGGTCGCCGGCAACGGCGCCAGCGGCACCGAGACCGTCGTGAGCGCGACCCGGAACGGTGCACCGACCGGTTCGGCATCGCCGAGACCCGGTGGACCGTCGTCGGCCCCGGCCGCACCGGCAGCTACCGTCCCGGTCACCACCTCGGCAGCATCGGCCCCCGGACTGGCAGCTGATCGATTGCCGGATGCCGCCGCACCGGCACCGGCCACGGCAGCGCCCACGGCGCCTCCGGAGCCCTCACATGCCTCGGCACCTGCCCAACCGGCCGCCCCACCCACGTCGTCGCCCCAGTTCACCGAGGCACCCCGGCCCACCTCAGGGCCGATCTCCGACGAGGACGGCGGCGCACCGCCGCGTCCGCGTGCCGGCGGCGTACCCGGTGCCCCCCGGCCGCCGCGCATGGGCAACAATCCGTTCATCGTCGGTCAGAGTTCGCCGCGGCCGGCTTCCCGTCCTGGCGGTGTCCCCGGGGCTCCGCGTCCGGCGAACCGGCCAGACGGTGCTCCCGGCGCCGGCGGTCCACGCCCGGCCGCCGGGGCTCGACCCGGCGCACCGGGCGGTCCTCGCCCCGGAACACCCGGCGGACGCCCGGCGGCGGGAGGACGACCCGGCGGACCGGGCGGCGCCGGAGCCGGCGGCGCCTACCGTGGTCCCGGCGGTCCAGGGGGCGGCAACGTCGGCGGTCCCGGCGGACCCCCCGGAGCCGGCGGCTATCGCGGCGGCGGTGGCGCCGCCCGCCCCGGTGGTCCGGGTCGCGGCAACGCTCCCGGCGCCTTCGGTCGCAAGGGTGGCCCGCAACGCAAGGGCCGCAAGTCGAAGAAGCAGCGTCGCCAGGAATTCGACAACATGCAGGCGCCGGCGATCGGCGGTGTGACGCTGCCCCGTGGCAACGGCCAGACCATCCGGCTCGCCCGAGGCTCTTCGCTGTCCGACTTCGCCGACAAGATCGATGCCAACCCGGCGTCGATGGTGCAGGCGCTGTTCCACCTCGGCGAGATGGTGACGGCAACCCAGTCGGTGTCCGACGATGTCCTGGAACTGCTCGGCTCCGAGATGGGATTCGAGGTCGAGATCGTCTCCCCGGAGGACGAGGACCGCGAGCTGCTCGATTCGTTCAACCTGAGTTTCGGCGAGAACGAAGGCGGCGACGACGACCTGCAGATCCGTCCGCCGGTCGTCACCGTGATGGGCCATGTCGATCACGGAAAGACCAAACTGCTGGACGCCATCCGGCAGACCAATGTGGTCGACCGGGAGGCCGGCGGCATCACCCAGCACATCGGCGCCTATCAGGTTGCGACGCATCTGAACGACGTCGAGCGGCTGATCACCTTCATCGACACCCCCGGTCACGAGGCGTTCACCGCGATGCGGGCTCGCGGGTCCAAGTCGACCGACATCGTGGTGCTGGTGGTGGCGGCCGACGACGGGGTGATGCCGCAGACCGTCGAGGCGATCAACCATGCCAAGGCCGCCGACGTGCCGATCGTGGTGGCCATCAACAAGATCGACAAGGAAGGCGCGAACCCGGACAAGATCCGGCAGCAGCTGACCGAGTACGGTCTGGTCGCCGAGGAGTACGGCGGCGACACCATGTTCGTGGAGATCTCGGCGCGGCAATTGATCAACATCGACGGCCTGCTGGAAGCCGTTCTGTTGACTGCGGACGCGGCGCTCGACCTGCGGGCCAACCCGGACATGGCCGCCGAAGGTGTAGCCATCGAGGCGCACCTGGACCGCGGACGCGGTGCGGTGGCGACGGTGCTGGTGCAGCGGGGCACCCTGCGGGTCGGCGACGCCATCGTGGCCGGCAACGCCTTCGGGCGGGTCAGGGCGATGCTCGGCGATCACGGTGAGACCGTCAGCGAGGCGCTGCCGTCGCGTCCGGTCCAGGTACTGGGGTTCACATCCGTGCCGGGCGCCGGAGACTCCTTCATGGTGGTCGCCGAAGATCGTGTCGCTCGCCAGTTGGCAGGGGCCCGGGCCGCGGCCACCCGGAAGGCGCAGGTCGCCAACCGTCGGCGGATCACGCTGGAGGATCTGGGCGCCGCACTGGCCGAGCGGAAGATCGAACAGCTGACGATGATCATCAAGGGCGACAACTCCGGCACCGTCGAGGCGCTGGAAGATGCCCTGATCAAGCTGGACGTCGGCGCCGAGGTCGATCTGCGGGTGGTGCACCGAGGAGTCGGTGGCATCACCCAGGACGACATCAACCTGGCGGCCACCACCGAAGCCATCGTCATCGGCTTCAACGTCAAACCGGTGCGCGGCGTGCAGGAACTCGCCGACCGCGAGGGCGTCGACATCCGCTACTACTCGGTGATCTACCAGGCGATCGACGAGGTGGAGGCAGCGCTCAAGGGCATGCTGAAGCCGGAGTTCGAAGAAATCCAGACCGGGTCCGCGGAGATCAGGGAGATCTTCCGCAGTAGCAAACTCGGCAACATCGCCGGCTGCATCGTCCGCAGTGGTGTCATCAAGCGCAACGCCAGGGCGCGGCTGCTGCGCAACGGCGTCGTGATCAACGACAACCTGCAGATCGATTCGCTGCGGCGGTTCAAGGACGACGCCACCGAGGTCCGCGAGGGCTTCGAGTGCGGTGTCGGGCTGGGTAACTGGAACAACATCGAGGTGGAGGACACCATCGAGACGTACGAGATGCGCGAGAAGCCGCGCAGCTGAGTGACGGGATGTTCACCGGGATCCTGGAATTCGACGTCCTGCTCGGCGCGGTCGCCTCGCTCAAGCACAAGCGGGCGATCGTCCGCCCGGTGCTGGCCAGGCTGCGCCGGCTCGACGTCGCGGTCTGCGAAGCCGGTGATCAGGATCTGCACAGACGAGCGTTGATCGGGATCGCCTGCGTCGCAAGCGATCCCGCCCATCTGCAGCAAGTGCTGGACACCTGCGAACGGCAGGTGGCCGGCGAAGTGGAACTGGAACTGTTGTCCGCCCGGCGGCGGATCATCGGTCCGGACGACCTGTGACCGGACGCACGAGAGAAAGGCAGCGACGATGGCCGACTCGGCACGGGCGCGCAGACTGGCGAAGAGGATCGCGGCAATCGTCGCCACCGAGCTGGAACACCAGGTGAAGGACCCGCGACTGGCGATGGTGACGGTCACCGCCGCCACCGTCACACCCGACCTGCGCGACGCCGTCGTCTACTACACGGTGTACGGCGACCAGGACGACCAGACGTCGACGGCGATGGCATTGGCCAGCGCGAACGGGGTGCTGCGCAGCGCCGTCGGCAAGCAGACCGGGATCAAGTTCACCCCGACGCTCGAGTTCCGCCCGGACAAGGTGCCCGAGACCTCGCAGGCGATCGAGGCTCTGCTGGCCGCGGCCAGGGCGGCGGATGCCGCGGTGGCGGAGCAGGCCGCCGGCGCGGTGTACGCCGGCGACCCGGACCCCTACCGGGCATCACGAGAGGAAGGCACCGACGACGGGTCCGCGACCGGCGGCGGCCTCGACGGCGCCAGGGCTGCCGACACTGCGAAGGGGGCAGCCAACCGGTGACCAGCGTTCGGACCCGCGAGCAGGACCTGACAACAGCGGTCAGCCTGCTGCGGGAGGCGCGATCGGTGCTGCTGATGGCTCACAACCATCCGGATGCCGATTCGCTGGGTTCCGCTGTCGCGCTGGGTCTGGCCCTGAAACGGGGTGGGGCCAGGGTGTCGGTGACGTTCGACCGCCCCGCCGCGGTGCCGGCATCACTGTCAGGTCTGCCGGGCATGGAGCTGGTGACGCCGGCAGGCGAATGGTTGGCCGGGGCGGCCGCCGATCTCGACCTGATCGTGACCCTGGACGCCGGCTCCGCCGAACGGCTGGGCCGGTTGGCGGCGCTCTTCGGCGGCCCCGCCCCGGTGCTGGTGATCGACCACCACGTGTCGAACACCTTCTTCGGCGACCACCACCTGGTCGATCCCGACGTCGACGCCACGGTGGTGCTGGTCCACGAACTGCTGCACCGACTGCACGTGCAGCTGGACATCGACCTCGCTTCGCTGCTGTACGCCGGGCTGGCCACTGACACCGGCGGCTTCCGGCACGGCACCGCCGCCGCCCACCGGCTGGCCGGCAGCCTGATGGAGGTCGGCGTTCTGCCGACCGAGCTGATGCGGGAGATCACCGACACCCATCCGTTCGGCTGGTTGGGTCTGCTGTCCGCGGTACTCGGGCGCGCCAAGTTGAACCCCTCAGCCGCGGGCGGCCGTGGCCTGGTGCACACCTGCGTCACGCTGCAGGACGCGAGGGGGCTGCGTCAGGAGGAGTCGGACGCGGTGATCGACATCCTGCGCACCTCGGCGGAAGCATCGGCTGCTGCCGTAGCCAAACAGTCCTCTGACGACGAATGGCAGGTGTCGCTGCGTTCCCGCGGCGACGTCCGGGTCGGGGACGCCGCCATCGCGCTCGGCGGTGGCGGGCACCCGCACGCCGCCGGCTTCGTCTGGCACGGCGACTACCCGGGTGCGATCGACGCCTTGACCGCGGCGCTCGGCCCGCAGCCGAACTAGGGGGCGCCGTGCCGGTTCCCGCTGCCGCACCCGCCGTTCGCCGACCACCGCGCAGGGCGTGGCTGATCTGGGGCGTCGGCGCCGGCGTGTACGTGCTGGCCGTTTTCCACCGGACCTCGCTGGGGGTGGCCGGGCCGATGGCTGCCCAGCGGATGCACCTGGGTGCCGGCCAGCTCAGTTCGTTCGTGATGCTGCAGTTGGGGCTCTACGCCATGATGCAGGTGCCGACCGGTCTGCTGGTCGACCGGTTCGGGCCGCGCCGGATGCTGCTGATCGCCACGCTCACCATGGGGAGCGCGCAGCTACTGCTGTCGGTGGCCACCAGCTATCCGACGGCGCTGCTGGCGCGCGGCCTGCTCGGCGCGGGCGACGCCATGACCTACATCTCGGTGCTGCGGTTGGCTGCCGGATGGTTCCCGTCTCGGCAGTATCCGATCATCACCTCCTACACCGGGCTGCTCGGCGCCGTCGGCAACCTGATCGCCACCCTTCCGCTGACCGGGTTGCTGCACGGCGCCGGTTGGACGCCGACCTTCGCGGTGGCCGGCGGCATCTCGGTGGCGTACGCCGCGCTGCTGCTCCGCAAGGCCACCGCTGCCCCGTTCAAGGAGGTGGCCTCCGCGGCGGCTAGCGGGCCGACGGCAGGCGGCCGTGTCTGGACCGAGGTGCGCGGCGCCTGGAAGATGCCCGGCGGCCGGCTCGGTTTCTGGGTGCACTTCACCACCATGGCCGGCCCGGTGGTGTTCGGGACGCTGTGGGGGTTTCCCTATCTGACCCAGATCATCCGGGTCACGGCGGGGACGGCCTCCGCCCTGATGATGATCATGGTGATCGTCGGCCTGGGCGCCAACCTGACGATCGGCCGGCTGGTGGCCCGTAAACCGGAGATCCGCACACCGATCGCCGTGGCCGTCTCGGTGCTGTGCCTGCTGGGATGGGGGCTGCTGATCGGCTGGCCGGGCGGCCGTCCACCGATCGGCGTGGTGCTGCTGGTGATCATCTTCTTCGCCGCCGGTGGGCCCGCCTCCGCGGTGGCGTTCATGCTGGCCAGGGACTACAACCCCCGGCACCGGATCTCGACCGCCACCGGCCTGGTCAACGTCGGAGGCTTCTGCGGGGCGGTGGTCGGAGTCTTCGCCGTCGGGCAGCTGCTGGACGCGATCGACGGTCCGGTGCGCATACACACCGCGGGTGCCTACCGCTGGGCGTTCGGGGCGCTGGCGATGCTGACGGCGCTGGGCCTGTGGCGGTTGCTCACCTGGTGGCTGCGGACCAGGGCCGTGGTGCTGCTGGCCGCCGCTCGCGGCGAGCAGGTGCCGGTGCAGATCGTGCCGCACCGGTGGGAACTGGTCGACGAGGCGCTGCTGGCCGAGGAGGCAATGCTGGCCGAGGAGGCGATGCTGGCCAGGGAGGCGATGCTGCTGGATCGTGACCGCCGAACGGCGCTCGGACGCGACGCCGGGGCGGGGCGCGGCGACGGCGTGGCGGTCGGGTCCGCACCCGAGGGTGAGGACGCCTACCCGGGCGGTTCCGCACCGGACGGTGACGACGCCCCCACTGCCTGGTCCACACCCGACGGTGACGACGCCCCGACTGCCTGGTCCACACCGGACGGTGACGACGCCCCGACCGGGCCACTCCCGATCGCCCGGCGCTGATGAACCCCAGCGGCGGGCGACCGCCACCGGCCGTCGAGCTTCCACCCGGCGGCGGACTGTTGTTGGTGGACAAGCCTTCCGGCTGCACCTCGCACGACGTGGTGGGGCGCGTGCGGGCAGTCCTCGGCACCCGCAAGGTGGGCCATGCCGGCACCCTTGACCCGATGGCGACCGGTCTACTGGTGCTCGCCGTGGAGCGCAGCACCAAGCTGCTGGGTCAGTTGACGCTCACCGACAAGAGTTATCTGGCGACCGTTCGGCTCGGCGAGTTCACCACCACCGACGACGCGGAGGGCACGGTGACCTCGTCAGCGGACGCCTCGGCGATCCGCCACGAGGCGATCGTCGCCGGGATGCGCGCGCTGACCGGCGGCGTGATGCAGGTGCCCAGTTCGGTGTCGGCCATCAAGGTCGACGGCCGGCGTTCCTATCACCGGGTGCGGGCCGGCGAGAGCGTCGAGCTGGCCGCCCGGCCGGTGACGATCCGCAGGTTCGAGCTGATGAGCGATGTCCGCCGGCAGGGCGGACTTGCCGATCTGGATGTCATCGTGGACTGCTCGAGCGGCACCTACGTCCGTGCCCTGGCCCGGGATCTCGGCGCCGCGCTCGGCGTCGGCGGGCATCTGATCGCCCTCCGGCGCAGCCGGGTGGGCCCGTTCGACGTCGCCGACGCGGTCGATGTGTACGGGTCGTCCGGTGTGCCCGAGCGGGGCGCGCCCCGGTCGCCGATCCCGGACGCGCTTCGATCCACGGTCGGCGCGGCGATAGTGCCGCCCGCTGCCGCCGCCCGGCAGGTGTTCGAGGTACGGGTCGCTACCGCGGACGAGGCGCGGGAGCTGACCTTCGGCCGGCCCCTGCAGGCCGCCGGCATCGCCGGCACGTATGCGGTGCTCGACCCGACCGGGACCAGGCTGCTGGCGCTGGTCGCCGAAGCCGACGGATATGCCCGCCCCCGGCTGGTGTTCGAAGCCGCCGGCTGAGGCCGAGCGATCCGCGGTCGGTGCCACGGAAACCGGCGCAGCTACCGTGGAACCGTGCTGACAATCTCAATTGCCCTCGGCACGGAGATCTACCCCCCGCCCTACAACGGTACCCAGGTACGGGACTGAGCGAAGACGGCTGATCTGATGCCACCTGCGCCACCACCGATAACACCTGCCGCTACTGAACGCTGCCCAGCCACCCAAGAACCGAAAGGTAAGGTGCTGCAGCAGCGGGATGAGGCTGCGGCATCGGGTGGCCAGATATTGACGGTTCCGTCTCGGCCCATTCGAACTACATTCTGATAGGCGCAATCAGCGCGATGGCGCCGTCTGTATCGATGGTTCATCGATCCGAAATGCACCCGTTCCGACACAAGGTTGAGCAAGAACCTCAGGGTCTGATATGTATCCACCCGTCCCCGCGAACGACCCGCCGACGGTGGCGACCACTGATCCAGCCTCGTTCGATACGTATTCGCGCGCACCAGAGGTCGACACACGGTAGTCACCAGGCCAGACCAGACCGACTCGGGTATCGCCATCGGCCAAGATGATGCACCGCCCCTCGTCACGCAGGGTCCCCGAAATCACCGCGAGCATTACGGATCGTTCAGCCGCATCGGCACGGATCGAGTGCGTAGGTAACAATCGACCTGATCCGCTCGCTCCTACCACAGGCCGGGATGTGGCGGCCGTTGAAGGAACCTCCGGACCCGACAATGTCGCGGCCGACGCCGATGCAGATGGCTGCGCAATCGATGTCGATATGGACGGTATCCTTGTCGGCGTCGCCGCGTCCGGGCTGGCAGTACAGGCGACTACCGCCGCACCGGAAACGGTGCCTAAGGCAAACGCGAATGCACCCAAGAGCCTACTTCGGATCATCTGGTTACCACCCGGATCGTCGCAGCAGCTTCATAGTCATACCAGTCATGGACCGCAGTGATGGCACTCATATATGAAACGCCCCCGCCACCGGAACGGCACGAAGCGTTAACGCCGCCAGAAATCAGACCATAAGCCCATCTATACCCGGGAGAGGTGTAGATCACGGGACCGCCGCTATCGCCACTGCACACGGTCGGGCCGGTGATGTGCGGTCGCCCACCGGTGATTTCCGCATCAAGCTCACTTATGCGACCGCACGTCTGGGAGGTAGAATTGGTGGTTCTACCACCGAGGCACACAGGATCACCCTTCTCGTAGAAGCTGAACGCAGTCGGATATCTGTTAACTGCCACTGCTTCAGTTGGAGACTTGTACAGGTAACCGAAGCCATCGGATTTCCAGTAGGTCGAATCGATCCTCACTCGTGCTACATCCGGCGCGCCGGCATCGACCCGACTCCGGGCAGGTCCGATAACCTGCTCACCGTGGCCATATGGGGTAGATGCAGCGACCTGGGCCGCACTGATGCAATGCCCCGCGGTTAGCGCCCATTTCGACCCGTCTGACGCGGCGGCAACGAACCCGATCGAGCATCCAGTGTCCGAGCTACCGGTAGCAGGGCGCCAAAGGCCGATATTGATGCCTCCACGCAGCGGCACACCGCAGTTATATCGATCTGTGCATGAGGCGGGCGTACCGTGCGCGCAACTGTCAACGAGCTCGATCGCCACCATAGGATCGCCGTCTCAAACTCTTACCGCACTGTGCAACGGAGTTGGCGCGGTCACCACAACCTTACTCTTGGCCGGATCAATGCCAATCCCAAAGTCGATTCCAGGCGCAGCCAAATAGAGTGCCTGATGAATCTGCCCCTCCTTCGAATGTAATTGGATGTAAGAGAATGGCGCATTCTTCACTACGATGTTTTTCAGCCCTGAAGTCGCAGCCAGTGCTCGCAATGCTGATGCGCCTGACTCATCCGTTGCATAAGCGGTGAAGACATTTGCCTGGAAGTCGTAGTCACTGCCAGCGAACCCCGCCAAGACCGAGGCCCCCTCCAGGAAAAGCTTGCGCGCAGCCTGCGTTGCGTCTCGCTAAGCGATGTCTTCGTCTGATAAGCCGGGCCAAGCCACCTTGGCCGCCACGTTCACCTGTCGCAGCTCTTCAGTCGTTAGCAGGGAGGGCAGTTCGGCTTCCGCCGGAGCCGATCCGCCCCCTGCGCTCAACGAATGGTCGGCTGGCGACAGACTTGCTGCAGACGCGGCGCCCTCAGAACCAAGAGCCAGAACAAGCAACGAGACACCGAATAGCGCCGTCGCGCGCCCTGTCCGTAGGGTATTGTTCATCACACTTGGACGCTATCATGTCCTGATATTGGGCTTGCTCACTTTCCATATCGATGCTGGATTGTTACATTCACCCGCGAGGTGATGACAAGTTATCGAGCTGCACGCTTACCGGCTCTCAGGGCCTGTTGCGCTCGTTCAGGACGCTCTTGGCGGTGCTCTCGACTTGCTGGTGGTCGTGGCCGCCTCGCCTGGACGATGACTTCGTGACTGGTCAGCGGCCGGCACGCCAGCTCATCGAGACGTAGGAAAACAGGCGGTGTTCGATCTTGTTCCACTTGCTGGTGCTCGGCGGGAGGTGGCACACGGTGATCCGCAGGCCGGTGCGGGTGGCCAGGGCGGGCAAGTTCGGTCTTGAAACATCGCCTGGCCCCCGTACTGCAGTGACATCCTAATCCGGTAGGCATGGAGCCGCCGCCATCGGCGCTGATCAGCAGTGCGATGGCGTGGGGTACCTGGCGGCGCCCATGGTGGTCCACCAGCGCTCGATGGTGGCCACCGCGAACTCGGCGGTGTCGTGGGCGATACCCACATTGACCCAGCCGGTTCGGCGGCGACGTGGTACACGCCGTGTTGAGGTAACCGAACCGGGGGGTCACGGCCGGAGTGCTGGGCGCCCTCGGTGGTCTTGGCGTTGGCCTGCAGGCTGTAGCCCCGCTCGCCCAGCGGCCGCCGGACCACGAACTTGCTGACCTTGTGCCCGTTCTCGGTCAAGGTCCGCGCCAGGGTCCGGGTCGACTTCGAGGTCCACCGCAGCGGCGATATCGGATCACCACAGGTCACCGGGTCGATCAGCGCCTCCAGCGCCGCCACCAGATCCGGGTCGTGCTCCTCGGCCTTCTTCCGGCCACCGCCTGGGCGACGCGACCGGACCACGGTGGCGGTATCAAGTCCTTGAGCCTCGCGCCGTCCCCGGCGCACCGTATCCGGTGCCACGCCGACCGCCTGGGCGACAACCGCGGCCCCCCGGGCGCCCAGCTCAGCGGCCTCAGCACCAAACACAACCGACGCTGCAGCTCGTTCAGATGGGGCCGCAGCACCTCGAACCGCCGCGCCAACGACTGCGCCAGATCCGCCATAGCGCAACGGACCAGTCCACAACCACGGAAACGACCTTAATTCACCGCATGCCCGGTTGACGGAACTTACTCGCCCGAGCACCCGCGCTCCCGTCGAGCAGCCCCCGGATCGTGGGCGTCCGTCGTCACGCCGGTGGCCGGCCGTGAATGCATTCGAGAGTGCTCTCGCCCACCCGCGATCCGGTCCCCTCCGGGCTGGCCGGCCGCTTCAGCATCATCCTGGCGGTGAGCTCCTGTGAGCGCGACCTGGATCTGTTCGCTCGCCCAGAGGGAGGGTGCAGGTCGCCATCCGGCATCCGACAGACTGGGTCCGAGGAAACGGAGGGCTGCTGATGGAGCGGTGGCGTGGGTTCGAGCAGATCCCGGCCGGCTGGGGGCGGTGCGTGCTCACCATCGGCGTGTTCGACGGGGTGCACCGCGGACACCGGGCCCTCATCGAACGGGTGGTGACCAAGGGTCACGAACTAGAACTGCCGACGGTGCTGATGACCTTCGATCCGCATCCGTCCGAAGTTGTCCGTCCAGGGTCCCATCCGGCCGCGCTGAGCACCCTGCGGCGGCGCGCCGAGCTGGTCGCCGAACTCGGCGTCGACGTGTTCATGGTATTGCCGTTCAGCACCGCCGTGGCGGCGACCGAGCCCGAGGAGTTCGTCCACGACCTGCTCGTCGACCGGTTGCATGTCGCGGCAGTGCTGGTCGGCGAAAATTTCCGTTTCGGGCACAAGGCCTCAGGCGATCTGGCGCTGCTGCAGCGCCTTGGCCCACGGTTTGGCTTCACCGCCGAAGGTATCGGCATCGTCGACGGTGTGGGCGGCGATGGTGGGCCCGCCGCAATCGCCGTCACCAGCACCTATGTCCGTTCGTGCATCGATGCGGGTGACGTCATGGCGGCCGCCGCGGCACTGGGGCGCCCGCATCGGCTGGAGGGCGTGGTGGTGCGCGGCGAAGGCCGTGGCGGCAGCGAGCTCGGCTACCCGACGGCCAATCTGGACGTGACCGCCCACGGTGCGGTGCCGGCCGACGGCATCTATGCCGGCTGGTTCGTGTTGGGGGACAGGCGCTCGCCGGCCGCCATCTCGGTCGGAACCAATCCGACGTTCTCCGGCAAGGTTCGCACCGTCGAGGCCTTCGTGCTGGACGAGGGCGGCAACTTCTACGGCCGCCGGGTGGCGTTGGACTTCGTCGAGCGGCTGCGGGGCCAGATCAAGTTCGATGCGGTCGAGGCGTTGATCGTCCAGATCGACAAGGATGTCCAGCAGTCGCGTGAAGTGCTCGGCCGGGCCGCCGGGTGACGCCGACTTGCTGGTCCTGACCGGTGCCGCCTGCTGGTAAAGTCGAGTAACAGGTGCGGCTGCAGTCCGTGGCGGCCGAAACCGGACATCCTGTCATCCCGACGGTGCCGACCGCCTCACCCGGGGCGGGGCCCGCGACCAGCACGGTACAGAACACAAGGAGCATCACTGTGGCGTTGAACGCCGAACAGAAGAAGGACATCTTGGCCGAGTACGGCCTGCACGATTCCGACACCGGGTCGGCCGAGGCCCAGGTCGCGATGCTGAGCAAGCGGATCGCCGAGCTCACCGAGCATCTCAAACTGCACAAGCACGACCACCACTCCCGTCGCGGGCTGATGGGCCTGGTCGGCCGCCGCCGCCGGCTGCTGCGCTACCTGCAGACCGTCGACATCTCGCGCTACCGTGCGTTGATCGAGCGGCTAGGGCTGCGCCGATAGTCGCGCCTCGCCGAGAGTGCCGCACGGGCCTCCCGGCGACGTGCATCCGGGGCACATCGTCCATCGGGACACCGCGCCCACCCGACAACTGAACATCCACCGCCACCCAGTTGCACGCCCGACATCGCCACCAGAGCGCGATCAGGGTCGGTCCTCGGTAGTGGCCAGCCGGAACTTCGCCCCGAAGAGGGGAAAGGAAGCGGTCCGGCGGCTTCGATCGAAGGCTGGCGCACAGTCATCGACTCCGCTGCGAGTCCGGGCCTGGCAATCGGCATGGCATCTTCCGACAAGGAGAAACATGTCTGACCCCACCGAAACCACGGTCGCCGTCACCATCGACAACGGCTCGTTCGGCACCCGCACCATCCGCTTCGAAACCGGCAGGCTCGCCCAGCAGGCCGCCGGTTCCGTCGTCGCCTACCTGGACGACGACACCATGCTGCTGGCCGCCACCGCCGCCTCCAAGGGCGCGCGGGAAGGGATGGACTTCTTCCCGCTGACCGTCGAGGTCGAGGAGCGGATGTATGCCGCCGGCCGCATCCCGGGTTCGTTCTTCCGACGCGAGGGACGCCCCAGCGATGACGCCATCCTCACCTGCCGGCTCATCGACCGGCCAATGCGGCCGTCGTTCCCGGACGGCTTCCGCAACGAGGTCAACATCATCATCACGGTGATGTCGCTGGACCCGGAGGAACTGTACGACGTGCTGGCCATCAACGCCAGTTCGGCCTCCACCCAGCTGTCCGGCCTGCCGGTGTCCGGTCCGGTGGGCGGCGTCCGGGTAGCCCTGATCGACAACCAGTGGGTGGCGTTCCCCACCGAGAGCCAGCTCTCCGGCGCCGTCTTCGACATGGTCGTCGCCGGCCGCGTCTCCGGTGACGACGTCGCGATCATGATGGTCGAGGCCGAGGCCACCGAGAAGACCATCGAACTGGTGGCCGGCGGCGCCACCGCGCCCACCGAGCAGATCGTCTCGCAGGGCCTAGAAGCGGCCAAGCCGTTCATCCGCGCGCTGTGCCAGGCCCAGGCGGAGCTGAAGGCCAAGGCGGGCAAGCAGACCGGCGACTACCCGGCCTTCCCGCCCTACCAGCAGGACGTCTATGCCGCCATCGAGGCGGCCGCCAAGGACAAGCTGACCGAGGCGATGAGCATCGCCGACAAGCACGACCGCGAGGCCAGCACCGACCAGATCAAGGCCCAGGTGCTGGGCGCCGTCGGCGGGCAGTTCGCCGGTCGGGAATCCGAGATCGGCGCCGCCTTCAAGTCCGTCACCAAGAACGTGGTGCGGCAGTCGATCATCCGCAACAAGGTCCGCATCGACGGCCGCGGTCCCACCGACATCCGCCCGCTGTCGGCCGAGGTCGAGTTCCTTCCCAGGGTGCACGGCAGCGCACTGTTCGAGCGCGGCGAGACCCAGATCCTCGGGGTCACCACGCTGAACATGCTCCGGATGGAGCAGCAGCTGGACACCCTGTCGCCGGTCACCCGCAAGCGATACATGCACAACTACAACTTCCCGCCGTACTCCACCGGGGAGACCGGCCGCTACGGTTCGCCGAAGCGTCGCGAGATCGGCCATGGAGCGCTCGCCGAGCGGGCACTGGTTCCCGTACTGCCGTCCCGGGAGGAGTTCCCGTACGCCATCCGACAGGTCTCGGAGGCGTTGGGCTCCAACGGTTCCACCTCGATGGGTTCGGTGTGTGCGTCCACCATGTCCCTGCTGAACGCCGGTGTGCCGCTGAGGGCGCCGGTGGCCGGAATCGCGATGGGTCTGGTCTCCGCAGAGGTCCAGAACGCGGCTGGGGCTACGGAAACGCAGTACGTGGCGCTCACCGACATCCTCGGAGCCGAAGATGCCTACGGCGATATGGATTTCAAGGTCGCCGGCACCAAGGACTTCGTCACCGCGCTGCAACTGGACACCAAGCTCGACGGAATCCCGTCCGACGTGCTGGCCGCTGCCCTGAGCCAGGCCAGGGACGCCCGGCTGACCATCCTGGACGTGATGAACGAGGCCATCGACGGCCCGGACGAGATGAGCCAGTACGCACCGCGGATCACCACGGTGAGAGTGCCGGTCGACAAGATCGGCGAGGTCATCGGGCCGAAGGGCAAGATGATCAACTCGATCACTGAGGAAACCGGGGCGGATATCGCCATCGAGGACGACGGCACCATCTACGTCTCCGCAGCCGATGGCGAGAAGGCACAGGCGGCGATCGACAAGATCAATGCCATCGCGAACCCGCAGATGCCGAAGACGGGCGAGCGGTTCCTCGGTACCGTCGTCAAGACCACCGCCTTCGGTGCCTTCGTGTCCCTGCTGCCGGGTCGTGACGGTCTGGTGCACATCAGCAAACTGGGGCAGGGCAAGCGGGTCGGCAAGGTCGAGGACGTGGTCAACGTCGGCGACAAGCTGCAGGTCGAGATCCTTGAGATCGATGCCCGCGGCAAGATCTCGCTCGGCCCGGTGAAGGCCGAGGAGGCGGGGTCCGACAACGGCGCAGCAGCGCCGCGACCGGCCACCGTGGGTGCAGAGTCCTCCGACCAGGGCTGATCTGCCGCCCATGGCAGTTCGTACCCGGAGCACCCGGGTCCTGGAGCGCACCGGCGCGGGCCAGGACCCGGGCGCTACCGGTTCCGGGTCCACCGGCCGATCCCAGGCCGGGCGGGAGGGTGCCGTCACCCTGTCGGTGACGGACGGCGGCCTGAGGATCGTCACCGAGAAGGTTCCCGGCGTCCGCTCGGTGTCGGTCGGTATCTGGGTGGGTGTCGGTTCGGTCGACGAGGCCCCGTCACTGGCCGGTGCCTCGCACTACCTGGAACACCTGCTGTTCAAGGGCACCCGGCACCGCACCGGGCACCAGATCGCCGCCGTGATGGATGCGGTGGGCGGCGAGTTCAACGCATTCACCGCGCACGAATACACCTGCTACTACACGCATGTGCTGTCCGAGCAGGCCGAACTTGCGATCGACGTGGTCAGTGACGTGGTGCTGGACGCCAGGGTCACCAGCGCAGACGTCGAAATCGAACGTTCGGTGATCCTGGAAGAGATCGCCATGCGGGACGACGATCCGGAGGACACCCTGGCGGATTCCTTCGCCGCCACGCTGTTCGCCGGGCACCCGGCCGCCGACCCGGTGATCGGCAGTGTCGCCAGCATCTCGGCGATGACCCGCATCCAGATCGCCGGCTACTACCACCGCCGGTACGCACCCCAGCGGATGGTGGTGTCGGTCGCCGGTGAGGTCGAGCACCGCGAGGTGGTGCGCTGGGTCAAGAAGGCGTTCGACGACCGGCTCACCGGCGACCGGATCCCCAGCGCCCCCCGCTCGGCGATCGGTGTCGCCCGGCCCAAGCGCCGGATCCAGTTGGTGGCCAAGGACACCGAGCAGGCGCACCTGATGGTGGGGGCGCTGGCGCTGCCCCGCGGCGACCGTCGGCGACACGCCATGGCGGTGCTCACCACCGCCCTCGGTGGCGGCATGAGCTCCAGGCTGTTCCGCACCATCCGCGAGGAACACGGATTGGCGTACAGCTGTTACGCCACCAGCAGCAGCTATGCCGACGTCGGATCCTTCGCGATCTATGCGGGCTGCCACCCGGCGAACCTGGACCAGGTCGCCACCCTGATCCGCGCCGAGCTGGCAACGCTGAGCGCGTCCGGACTGACCGACGAAGAGCTGCAGCGGGCCAAGGGCCAGCTCACCGGGTCGCTGGTGCTGAGCCTGGAGGACACCGAGTCCCGGATGAGCCGCATTGGCCGGAACCTGCTGGTACGCAAGCACTTCCTCTCCGTCGACGACGAGCTGCGAGCGCTGGCCGCCGTGCGGCGCACCGACGTCGATGCGCTGGCGCGCAGCCTGCTGGCCGCTCCGATGTCCGCGGCGGTCGTCGGGCCGTACCGGCGCCGTTCGGATCTGCCGGCCGGCGTCGGCGACCTGGTCGCCGGGCAGCCGGGCTCGGTCGGGAAGTTCGCGGCCCCGCCGACCACTCCCGCACGCAACGGCCGCGGCCGGTTGGCCGCCAGGGCAGCGCGGCCGGACGGGCGGCCCGGACACTGAGATGGTTGCCGTGATCAGGGTCGGCGTGGTCGGCGCCCAGGGGCGGATGGGATCCGAGGCGTGCCGCGCGATCTCGGCGGCCGACGACATGGAGCTGGTTGCCCGGATCGGATCGTCGGATTCACTGGACGGACTCGCCGACTGCGGCGCCGAGGTGGCAGTCGATCTCACCCGTCCTGACGCGGTGATGCAGACCCTCGGGTACTGCATCTCCGGCGGCATCCATTGCGTCGTCGGCACCTCCGGATTCGACCAGCACCGGCTGGACACCGTGGCCGGAATGCTGGCGGACCACCCCGGGGTCGGCGTCATCATCGTCCCGAACTTCGCCATCGGCGCCGTGCTGGCCATGCGATTCGCCCGGCAGGCGGCGCCCTTCTTCGCCGCCGCCGAAATCGTCGAACTGCACCACGCCGGAAAGGCCGATGCACCATCCGGAACCGCGGCGGCCACCGCCAGGGGCATCGCGTCCGCTCGGCAGGTCGCGTCCGCGCCGCCGATGCCCGACGCCACCAGCCAGGTGCTCGAAGGAGCGCGCGGCGCCGACGTCGACGGGGTGCGCGTGCATTCGGTGCGGCTACCGGGACTGGTTGCCCACCAGGAGGTGCTGCTGGGCAGCGACGGCGAACTGCTCAGCATCCGGCACGACTCGCTGCACCGCAGTTCGTTCATGCCAGGAGTGCTGCTGGCAGTTCGGCGGTCGCCGCAACTGCCCGGCCTGACGCTGGGCCTTGAGCCACTGCTCGGCCTGGACTGAGCATCGCTGCGCCGCAGCGGATCAACCGGCGCGGTTGTGCAGCTGATCGTCGACAAATCGGTGGTTTTCCTGCACAACACAAAGCGACGTTCAGGCCTGGATCACCTCGATGCCGACGTCGACGAACGCCGCCACCTGTCCGGGGTCGGCGCCGGTGTCGGTGACCAGGATGTCCACTTCCGAGACACTGCAGATCCGCGCGAACGATCGGCGACCGAGCTTGGAACCGTCCGCGACGATCAGCACGGTGGACGCCTGCGCCACCATCATCGCGTTGACCGCTGCCTCGCCCTCGTGATGTGCAGTGGCCCCAACCGTCACATCGAAACCGTCGACTCCCAGCACCGCGTAGTCCAGATGCAGTTTCGACAGTCCCGGTTCGGCCAGCGGACCGATCAGTTCGTAGGAGCTGGGCCGGGCCACCCCGCCGGTGACGACCAGCTTGATAGTGCGGCGCACGGCCAGATCGTTGGCGATGTTCAGGGCGTTGGTCACCACGGTGAACACCGGGCCGCCGTCCCCGGCCGGCACCGGCGGCACCGTCACCAGCGCTCTGGCCACCTCCGAGGTGGTGGTGCCGCCGTTGATCGCCACCACCGAACCCGGCGTGATGATGCCGGCGGCGGCGGCGCCGATCCGGCTCTTCTGCTCTGTGTGGCGGCCACTCTTGTAGCGCAGCGGGAGGTCGTAGGCAACGCTGGCCGGGGCGGCGCCACCGCGGGTTCTGGTCAGCAGCTGCTGCCCGGCGAGATGATCGAGGTCACGCCGAATGGTGGCAGCCGACACCTTCAGCTCAGTGGCGGCCGCGGCGACGTCCAGGCGGTTGTCCCGGCCCAGGATGTCCAGTAGTGCCGTCCAGCGTTCGTGCGGCCCCATGGTGTGTCGCCCCTCCGCCTCTGCCTGCGCAGTTCTGCGCGGACACCGCCATCCGACAGTCATCGGGTGCCATGACCGCGCAGACATGCCGTTCTCCCGCTGTGTAGCGATCATGCATGGTCGGTGCCGGGTGGCAACATTCGGGCGGTGATCGCACGCCCGAGCCTGCCCGCGCCCGCCCTCACCATCACCGCGGCGCAGGCCCGCCGCACGGCGATCGCCGCCCAGCAATTGCACCGGCCGCGCGCGAACGCCACGCCTCGGACCGTGTTCGACCAGGCCGTGCTCGACCAGGCCGCGCTCGACCAGAAAGGGCTCGACCAGAGAGCGCTCGACACGACCACAATCAACCGCGGGCACTTGCGCCGGTTGGTGGAGAAGATCGGCGTACTGCAGATCGATTCGGTGAACGTGCTGGCCAGAGCGCACTACCTGCCGATATTCGCCAGGCTCGGCGAGTATCCGACAACGTTGCTGGACGGAGCAGCCTGGCCGGCCAGGCCGAAGGACCGGATGCTGCTGGAGTCGTGGGCGCATGTGGCGTCGCTGATCCCGGTCGCCACCGAGCCGCTGCTGCGCTGGCGGCAGCAGCGGATGGCGCAGCGCTGGCGACCGGAGAAGCTGCTCGCCGAACATCCGGACCTGCTGGATCGGGTGCTCGACGTCATCGCCGAGCACGGCCCGATTTCGGCCGGCGGTGTGGAGAAGATCCTCCAGGCGCCCGGTAGGGGGAGACCAGGGTGGTGGGAATGGTCGGCGACCAAGCGGGTCTGCGAGTACCTGTTCGTCTCGGGGACCACGGCGGTGGCCGGCCGGCGGGCCTTCGAGCGGCACTACGACCTGGCCGAACGGGTGCTGCCGGCGGCGGTGCGGGCGATCCCGACGCCCGACGTCCGCGACGCCAAACGCGAGCTGACGGCGATGGCGGTCCGGCACCACGGCATCGGCTCCGTCGGCGACATCGCCGACTACTACCGGCTGGGTCACGCCGACACCCGACAGGCGCTGGTCGAGCTGGCCGAGGCCGGAGTCGTCCAACAGGTCGGCGTCCGCGGGTGGAAGGAACGAGGGTGGCTGCACACCGACGCCGTCATGCCGAGGAGCGTCGCCGGTCGCGCACTGCTGTGTCCGTTCGACCCGCTGATCTGGCACCGCGGGCGCACCGAGCGGATCTTCGACGTGCACTACCGGATCGGGATCTACACCCCGCAGTCCCAGCGGACGCACGGCTACTACGTCTGCCCGCTGCTGGTCGGTGATGCACTCGCCGGCCGGTTCGATCTGAAGGCGGACCGCGCCGGGAGCCGGTTGCTGGTGCAGGCCAGCTGGCTCGAGCCGGCCAACGCGGCGCACCCGACAGCCGAAGCGGCGGCGGCCGAACTGGCCGGGATGGCGCGCTGGCTGGATCTGGACGAGGTGGTGGTGATCCCGCGCGGCGACCTCGCCGCTGCGCTGACCGGAGCCGTGCATAGTCTGCCCGGGTGAGCCTTCCCGCCGCCGTCGCCGCCGGGCACCCGGCGACCGCCCGGGTCGGCCACGACGTCCTGGTCGCCGGCGGGTCGGCTGCCGATGCGGTGGCGGCGATGATCTTGGCGGGCTGTGTGGCGGAGACGATCTTCACCGGCCTGGGCGGCGGCGGGTTCGCCACCGTCTACTCGGCCGACACCGGCGCCGTCGACTGCCTGGACTTCTTCGTCGCGGTGCCGGGTCTGGACGGCACCCTGCCCGGGCCGGGACGGGCCATCCAGGTGAGGTTCGGGACGGTTGCGGTGCCGTACGAGGTCGGCGGCCCGACGGTGGCGGTACCCGGCACCCCGGCCGGGGTGGCGGCGCTGCACGATCGGTTCGGCCGACTGCCGTGGCACCGGATCGTGGCGCCCGCCGAGCGGCTGGCCAGACAGGGTGTGGCGTTCCCGACCGCTCATGCCAGGCTGCTGCCGGACATCGCGCCGGCCATGTTGCTCGGCGACGGCATCGCCGCCTACTCGGACCCGGCGACCGGCCGCCTGCTGGCAGCCGCCGACCTGCTGCACCATCCCGGTCTGGCCGACACCCTCGCCGAGTACCGGCGGCACGGGCCCGAGGCGCTGATGGCCGGACCGGCCGCCGAAGCCATGGTGGCCGCGGTCCGGGCCGACGGTGGTGCGCTGTCGATGGATGACCTCGCCGCCTACCGGGTGAACGATCAGGTTCCCTCCGACCAGCCGTTCGGACCCGGGCGGGTACGGGCCCGCACCACCGACCTCGATGACTTCGTCGGCACGGCAGCGGCGCTGGATGTCACCGCGGTGCACTCCGGCGAGCCGTCCCGCACCCAGGCGCTGGTGGCAGCGCTGCGGGCGCCGGCGCGGCGGGCCGAGACGACATCGGTGGCCGCCGTCGACAGCGAGGGGAACGCGTGTGCCGCCACCCATTCGCTCGGCCTCGGCAGTGGGATCTGGGCCGGCGGCATCCATGCCAATTCCATGCTCGGCGAGGGCGAACTGATCCGTGGTGAGCTGGTGCCGGGGGACCGGATGGGCTCGATGATGGTGCCGCTGGTCGTCACCGATGCCATCGGCGGACTGTTACTGGTGGCCGGCGCCGCCGGCGGTTCGCGGATCCGTCCGGCGCTGCTGCAGGTGCTGGCGGGCGTGCTCATCGAGGGCAGGACGATGGCCGAAGCTGTTGCGGCGCCGCGACTGTCCTGTACCCCCGATGCCGTGCATCTGGAGCCGGGCTTTGCTCCTTCGGTGGCCGGGGCGCTGCGCGGCGCCGGTGAACGGGTGGTGGAGTGGGATGCGTCGCGGCCGTACTTCGGCGGCGTGTCGGCCGTCGGGCCGGGCGGGCCGGCCGCGGATCCACGCAGGGGAGGGGCGGCGATGTCGGTTCGGTGATCGACGGACCCAGTCCGGGCCCAGCCGAGAACCCCTGCCGATCAGACGGTCACGGCGCGTCGCAGCCGGATGTTGCCCGACGTTGTGCGGCAGGTGATCTCCAACCGGCCCGCAGTGCCGCCATCGGTGCTGCCGAATCCGGCAGGTTCGAGCGGTTCGTCACTCAGCTCGAACTCGTTGCGGGTGTCACCGGCGATCGTCGAGAGATCGATCTTGGCCGCCGTCCCGGAGTGCACGCCGATCTCGATGTCACCCGAGACCGCCGTCGCCTGCAGCGTTCCGGTGACCGCGTCGGTGACCGACACGTCACCGGAGACAGTTCGGACGAACAAGTCCTGGTCCGGTTGCTCGACCCGGACGTCGCCGGACGTCGAGTGCACACTCAGCGCGCCGACGCAGTGCTGGACGGTGACATCGCCGGATACCGAACGGATCTCGGCGTCCGCTGTGATCTCGGTGATCCGGATGTCCCCGGACGCGGTCTGCACCAACGAACCGCGTTCCACCAGTTCGGCCTGGACGTCTCCGGAGGCGGTCCGGACATCCAGCCGATCGGCCCGGCCGGTCACCCGGACGCCGGCGGACTGGGTCTGGGTGCGGATGCCCGATCCGGCCGGCGCGGTGATCCGGACGGCGAAGGCGCTGCGCCAGCCGTTGCGCGCCGGGTCGGTGTCGACGATCAGGACGGTGCCGGTCTCCTGCACCCGAAGATCGATGCGGACGTCCTCCAGCGGATCGGCGATGCCCTGGTGCGGCGACTGGCCGCGTCGGAACGAGGACATCAGGTCGTCGATGATGGGCAGGCCGGTTCCCGGTAGCTGCTCCACCTCCACGGTGGTGGTCGGCGTGTCGGCGAGATCGATGGTGACGATCCCGGCCGCATTGCGGACCTCGACGACGATCGGGTCCGGGGTGAGAAAACTGGGCATGACTGTTCCTTTGCGTGTCGGCTGAGTGTGACGGGGAGATCTGGTGTGAGGGAGATCTGGGTGTGACGGGGAGATGTTGGGCGTCACCGGGAGATGCTGCGGGCCGGACCGGACCGGGCTGTCAGCCCTGGATCCAGCCGGTGACGCTACGGCCGCGGCGCCCGCTGCTGCTGTGCTTGTTTCCCTTGACGCCTCTGACGGAGTCGGCGACCGCGCGGGAGATGTAGGTGTTCAGGGATACCCCCTGATTCGAGGCGGCGCTCTCTGCCTGCGACTTCAGATCGTTGAACAACCGGACGGTGGTGCGGGACAGTTCGCTGCCTGCGTCCTTCATGGCGCTCGCCCAGTCGCCGCCCACCGCTTCGTCGATGAGCGCCTCGGGAAGTCCCTTGCGCCGCAACTTTGCCGCCAGGTCGAAGGGCTCCTGGTGGGGACTTGACACCTCGTCGCCTTCATCGTCGTGCGTGCCGTGATGCTCGATGGCCACCCGGACCTGCGCGCCATCGAGTTTCACCTCGACGGTGGTGCCGTCGAGCGTTCCGGTGATCTCGGCCGCCAGGTCGGAGAGTGCTGTCATCAGGGCGAGCCGAATGCTCGGCTCGACCGCGGCGGCGAGGGTCGCCGCGGTCCGTTGGGTGCTGTCGTCTCCCAGCGCGGCCGCCTGCATCAGGTCGTGGCGGAGGCGCTCGATGTACGGGGTGAGGTCCATGACGCCATTCTGACACCACGGGTGACGTCACGCAATGGTGATCTTGACGCCAGGGTGAGGGCCAGGGCGTGCTGAGTTCCCTTTCGGGATGCCGGACGGGAGAGTGGGCAAATGGCCGAACCGCAGACGCCCGAACCGCAGACGCCCGAACCGAATACGGGCGGCCCGCTCGTGCGGCTCATCGGCCGGACCGCGTTCGCCGCTCCGCCGGACCTGCCATTCACCACCGACGCGGATGGTGGGGAGGCCCTCGCCGAGTTCGCCGGCCGATCGATCTACCGCTCGTGGGACCGGAGCAATCCGGCCACCGCGACCAATGCGGGCTTTCTGCGGCATCTGATCGAGGTAGGTCATCTCTCGGTGTTGGAGCACAGCACGGCGACGTTCTACCTGCAGGGGGTTTCCCGGTCGGCCACCCAGGAGATGCAACGTCATCGGCATTTCTCGTTCTCCCAGTTGTCGCCAAGGTCTGCCCCTGGCGCGGTGGTCGAACCCGCCGTGATCGCCGCGAATCCGGTGCTGCACCAACGGTTCTCGGATGCCGTGCGGGCTGCCCAGGGCGCTTATGCCGAGCTGCTGGCCGGCCTGCAGAAGGACACCGATGACCGGCCGGACGGTGCTCTGGCCGGCAAGCAGGCCCGGCAGGCCGCGCGGGCGATTTTGCCGGCGGGCCTGTCAACGGCTTTCGTGGTGACCGGCAACTTCCGCACGTGGCGGCATTTTGTCGGAATGCGGGCCACCGAGGCCGCCGATGTCGAATTGCGAACGCTGGCCGTTTCGCTGTTGCGCCACCTGCAGTCGGAGGCGCCGCACGTGTTCGCGGACTTCCGGATCACCACGTTGGCGGACGGTACGCAGACAGCCGCCTCGCCCCTGGTCGGGGACGGCTGACCGGATCGTCTTCCGGGGTACCGCCCGGCTGGTCCCGGCGAATCGGCGTGTTGGCCCATCACGGACCTCACATGTTGCTCTAATCTTTGGGCACGCCCCGGTCGGTAGCGGACCGGATGCTGCACATCGACCAATGGAGGTTTCGATGTCAACGCCGATCGAGAAGAAGGCGCCCACGGGCGCCGACTGGGAAACTGTCCAGCAGTCCGAGGACTTCATCCGGCTGCGCCAGGCGGTCCGCGGCTTCGTCTTTCCGATGGCCATCGGGTTCCTGATCTGGTACTTCCTGTTCGTCCTGCTCGCCGACTACGCGCACGGATTCATGGGCACCAAGATCTGGGGCAACTTCACCGTCGGCCTGTTGCTCGGCATCCTGCAGTTCGTGTCCACCTTCGTGATCGCGATCGTCTACTCGAGTTACGCCAACCGGAAAATCGACCCGCTGGCCGATGATCTGCACGCCGAGATCGTGGGAGAGCGGCGATGAACCTGCCAGGACTCGACCTTCCGATGCCGGCGGTGGCCGCACAGACGGCCGGCTCCAATCACAAGGTGTTGACCATCGTGCTGTTCGCGGTGTTCGTCGCCATCACCCTCGGCATCACCGTCTGGGCAAGCCGGCAGAACCGGACGGCCGCCGATTTCTATGCAGGCGGCCGGCAGTTCACCGGCATGCAGAACGGTCTGGCCATCGGCGGGGACTACATGTCCGCCGCCTCCTTCCTCGGCATCGCCGGCCTGATCGCGCTGAACGGCTACGACGGCTTCCTCTACTCGATCGGCTTCCTGGTGGCCTGGCTGGTGGCGCTGCTGCTGGTCGCGGAACTCATGCGGAACACCGGCAAGTTCACCATGGCGGATGTGCTGAGTTTCCGGATGCGACAGCGCCCGGTGCGCAGCGCGGCGGCGCTGTCCACCGTGGTGGTGTCGATCTTCTACCTGCTGGCCCAGATGGTGGGGGCCGGCGAGTTGGTGGCGTTGCTGCTGGACATCAAGTCCAGCACCGCGAAGAACTTCGTCATCGTGTTGGTCGGCATCCTGATGATCGTCTACGTGGTGTTCGGCGGGATGAAGGGGACCACCTGGGTGCAGATCGTCAAGGCGGTGATGCTGATGGTGGGCGCCGCGATCATGACGATCTGGGTGCTCGCCAAGTTCGGATTCAATCTCTCGTCGCTGTTGGGTGCGGCCGCCGAGAAGTCGGGCAAGGGCGACGCATTCATCACGCCGGGCCTGAAGTACGGCGCGACCGGCATCTCGAAACTGGACTTCATCTCGCTCGGGCTCGCTCTGGTGCTCGGGACGGCTGGTCTGCCGCACATCCTGATCCGGTTCTATACGGTGCCCGATTCCAAGACCGCCCGTAAGTCGGTGAACTGGGCGATCGGTCTGATCGGCGTGTTCTACCTCATGACGCTGGTGTTGGGATTCGGTGCTGCGGCGCTGGTCGGCTCGAAGGCGATCAGCGCCCAGAGTGCCGGCGGCAATACGGCGGCTCCGCAGCTGGCCGAGGCGCTGGGCGGCGCCGGCACCGGTCTGGGCGCCGCGATGCTGGCGGTGATCGCGGCGGTCGCGTTCGCCACCATCCTGGCAGTTGTCGCCGGCCTCACCCTGGCCTCCTCGTCCTCGCTGGCGCACGACTTCTACGCCAACGTCATCCGCCGGGGAGCGGCCAGCGACCGCGACGAGGTGCGGGTCGGCCGGATCTCCGCGGTGGTGATCGGCGCCGTCTCGATCGCGCTGGCCATCCCCGCGCAGAAACTGAACGTGGCGTTCCTGGTGGCCATCGCGTTCGCCTTCGCGGCGTCGGCCAACCTGCCGTCGATCCTGCTGTCATTGTTCTGGAAGAAGTTCAACACCAGAGGGGCGACCTGGGGAATCTACGGCGGCCTGGGATCGACGCTGATCCTGCTGATCTTCTCGCCGAACATGTCCGGCGGCGCGGTGAGCGCCACCACCGGCAAGGCGGCCAGCCTGATCAGCAACCCGGCCGTCGACTTCCACTGGTTCCCGCTGGCGAACCCGGGCCTGGTGTCCATCCCGCTCGGCTTCCTGTTCGCCATTGTCGGCGCCCTGACCTCCAGGGAGCACAACAGTCAGAAGTGGGCCGAGATGGAGGTCCGCTCGCTCACCGGCGCCCATGCCGAGCGAGCCGAACGCCACTGATCTCGTGCGCCTCACCCGCGCTTCACCTTCACCCAGTCCGCCGCTTCACCGGTCGGCGTAGGTTCAGCAGCATGACGCTGGCCCACGCTGAACGCCTCGCCCTCGCCGATCTGCTGCAAGAATCCGGCCCGGATCGGCCGACACTGTGCGAAGGCTGGCGGACCAAGGAGTTGCTGGCGCATCTGCTGGTTCGCGAACGGCGGCCGGACGCCGGCCTCGGCGCGATGATCCGCCCGCTGGCCGGGCACCTCACGTCGGTCACCGAGGCGTTCGAGCGGCGGCCGTGGACCGAACAGGTGGGACTGTTGCGATCCGGCCCGCCGAGGTGGAACCCGATGGGTTGGGGCAAGCTCGAGGAGCTGTCGAACTCGGGCGAGATGTTCATCCACCACGAGGACGCACGCCGGGGTGTGCCGGACTGGAAGCCCCGCGTTTTCGACACCGAGACCACCGCCCAGCTGACGAAGATGCTTGAGTCCAAGGCCATGCGCATCGTGCTCCGTGGCATCAAATGCGGTGTCGCGGCGGAGGTTCCCGACGGCAGAAAGATCACCATGAAAGGCGTCGAGCCGGAGGTCGTGGTGCATGGCGCGCCGGGCGAGGTACTGCTGTGGGCTTTCGGCAGGGACGCCTGCGACGTCGAACTCACCGGCCCCGACGCCGCGATCTCGGCTGCGAACGGTGGCCACCGCGGGATGTGACGACTCGGATGCAGCCACCACCCCGACCGCGGGCGTGGCCGGGCCGGTGAAGGGCGGCACCTCGACCGGCACTGGATGGAATCGCCGGGATCTCTGGGGAATCCGCCGTGATCGCGGGCGGAGCGCGTCTTCAACACCGTGATCATCGCGCTGCTGGTGTCGGCCTGGCCGCTTGCGGCTGACGTCATCGCTGGCCGCGCGGCGGATGTCGCGGCCCGCCGCCGACGGTAGGTTGAAGGCCATGACGTCGCTTGCTTCCGGGCCGACAGCCGGGCCCGCCGGGAAACCGGGACAGCCGTTCGGCACCACACTCACCGCGATGGTGACCCCGTTCGCCGCCGACGGCAAAGTCGACCTGGCAAAGGTCGGTGACCTGGCCACGCGGCTGGTCGACGAACAGGGGAACAACGGGTTGGTGGTCAACGGCACCACCGGCGAGTCGCCGACCACCACCGACGACGAGAAGGCCGCCGTCATCCGGGCCACCGTCGAGGCTGTCGGTGACCGGGCCACCGTGGTGTCCGGGATCGGCACCTACGACACGGCGCACTCCATCGAACTGGCGAAGGCCGCCGAGGCGGCCGGCGCGCACGGCGGCCTGCTGGTCACGCCGTACTACTCACGTCCACAGCAGGCCGGGTTGATCGCCCACTTCACCGCCGTCGCGGATGCCAGCGGGCTGCCGGTGATCCTCTACGACATCCCGCCCCGCTCGGTGGTGGCGATCGCGCCGGACACGCTCAAGAAACTCGCGGAGCACCCCCGGATCATCGCCGTCAAGGACGCCAAGGGTGACCTGCAGGCCGGATCCGAGGTGATCGCCGCCACCGACCTGATCTACTACTCGGGCGACGACCCGCTGACCCTGCCGTGGATGAGCGTCGGCGCGGTCGGCATCATCTCGATCATCGCCCATGTCGTCGGGCAGCATGTCAAGGCCATGGTGGACGCCGCCAACGCCGGGGACTTCACCACCGCCCGGCGCATCCACCTGGCGCTGATGCCGGTTCATCGGGCGATGTCACGGACCGGCGGTGGCGCCGGACTGGTGTTCGCCAGGACCGCGATGAGGCAGGCCGGTTTCGACTCCGGCGCACCCCGGCTGCCGCAGATCCCGGCGACGGATGAACAGGCAGCGCAGATCGCCGCCGACTTGGCCGAACTACCCACCCTGAACACCCTGCGATCGGATCCCGCTTCGTGACATCTCAGAACCTCGAACTTGCCCCACCCCGGCTGAGGCCGGGCACGCTGCGGCTGGTGGCACTCGGCGGCATCGGCGAGATCGGCCGCAACATGACGGTCTACGAATTCGACGGCAGGCTGTTGGTCCTGGACTGCGGTGTGCTTTTCCCGGAGGACGGTCAGCCCGGCGTCGATCTGATCCTGCCCGATCTGCGGCTGGTCGAGGACCGGGTGGAGGACATCGAGGCGATCGTCGTCACCCACGGCCACGAGGACCACATCGGTGCGTTGCCGTGGCTGCTCCGGTTGCGCAGGGACATCCCGGTGATCGGCGCCCAGTTCACCCTGGCCCTGATAGCCGCGAAGTGCCGGGAACACCACATCAAGCCCAACCTGAAAGTGGTGCGGGAAACCGAGCGGCTCTCCGTCGGCTCGTTCGACCTGCAGTTCTTCGCCGTCAACCACTCCATCCCGGACGCGCTGGCGGTCGGCATCCGCACCAAGGCCGGCACCGTGCTGCACACCGGCGACATCAAGCTCGACCAGCTGCCGTTGGACGGCCGGCTCACCGACCTCGGCGGGTTCTCCAAGATGGGTGACCATGGGGTCGATCTGTTCGTGGTGGATTCCACGAACGCGGAGGTCCCGGGTTTCGTCTCCCCGGAGCGGGAGATCGGGCCGGTGCTGGACAACTACATCCGCTCGGCTCCGCAGCGGGTGATCGTGGCCTCGTTCGCCTCGCACGTCCACCGGGTGCAGCAGATGCTGGATTCTGCCTACAAGTACGGGCGGAAGGTGGCATTCGTCGGCCGGTCGATGGTCCGGAACATGCAGATCGCCCAGGAACTCGGGCTGCTGTCGGTGCCCGACGGGCTGGTCCGCAACCTCGACAAGGCGCTGGATCTGCCGCCGGAGAAGGTGCTGCTGATCTCCACCGGATCCCAGGGCGAGCCGTTGTCGGCGCTCAGCCGGATGTCCAGGGGGGAGCACCGCTCGGTGAGCCTCGAATACGGCGACACGGTGATCCTGGCGTCGTCGATGATCCCCGGCAACGAGACCTCGGTGTTCACCGTGATCAACGAGCTGGCGCGGATCGGGGTGACGGTCATCCATCAGGGCATTGCCAAGGTGCATGTCTCCGGTCACGCGTCGGCGGGGGAGCTGCTGTATTTGTACAACGCGGTCCGGCCGCGCAATGTCATACCGGTGCACGGGGAGTGGCGGCATCTTCGGGCCAACGCCAGACTCGCTGTGGCCACCGGGGTTCCGACCGACCGGGTGGTGCTGGCGCCGAACGGAACCGTTGTCGACCTGGTCGGCGGTCGAGCCAGGATCACCGGACACATCGACGTCGGCATGGTCTACGTGGACGGCAGCGCGGTCGGTGACGTGGGGGAGAACACCCTGTCCGATCGGTTGATTCTGGGTGAGGGCGGGTTCATCTCGATCACCATCGCCGTCGACTCTCACACCGGCCGGGCGGTTGCCTCGCCGACACTGTCCGGACGCGGCTTCTCCGACGACCCGAAGGCACTGGACGCTGTGGTTCCGTTGGTGGAGGCCGAGTTGGCCCGGACCGAGGCCGACGGCATCACCGATCCGCATCGGGTGGCCCAGCAGGTACGCCGAGTGGTCGGCCGCTGGGTGAGCGACACCTACCGACGCCGGCCGATGATCGTGCCGACAGTGATTGGTGTCTGATCGGGCCACCGAACGGGTTCTGCACTACGCCACGGCCGCGGACTGGCACGGATCGCTGGCGGCCGGCGTCGGGCGCTGGCCCCCGGGCAGCCACCGCCCGCCCAGCAGGATCAAATCCCGAACCCAAGATCAACAACTCACATCCGCGGTGCATCGAGGCTCAGCTCAGGCGTGGATCAGCGACGTCGTCGACCAGTTCGACGAGTCGCCCGGGTCCCGCACCGATCACCCTTTCGACCGCAGTCTTCGCGACCTTGAGCCGCCTCCCATACGACTGTTGACGTATTCTGATCTGACTGCTCTACTACCCTCTTTCCAAGTGAGTAGATACTTAGCCACCATAACTTGCAGGAGGTAAGTCAATGTCCCGTCGACGCATCGGTGCGGTGTCTTCAACCGTATTAGCCGTCGTCCTTGTCGGATTCGGCCACACAGCGGTCGGCGCGGCCGTATCGGCTCCATCGGACAGTCTCGTAAGACATTGTACGACTCTCCTCGGAGCCGCTGATCCGAAAACTGGACTGAATTCTATAGTGAGCGAAACGTGCACCACTATGAAGCAACACGACAGAGATGCTCTGCTAGCGCAGCAAGCTTCTTACTCAAATTCCCAAGCGCTTGCTGGCCTTTTCGATCTGGTCACCATCTTCGACGGATTAAACCGTACAGGGGCTTCCTCAACTATTAGAATCAACGGAGATCCGTGTGACTCGGCTGGTTATCGATTCACACCCAGCCCATACTGGAAGACCCACATTTCGTCGTTGGGTCAAGGCGCTGCGCCGTGCAATCGGGCTAGAGTGTATAATAATGTCGATCCATCAACGAGTGCCACTACCTACGTTATCCCAACGAATGGGATTGGTGAATACAACAACAATGTCGGCAGGATGCAGGTATATAACGGATGAACCGATCGTTTCAATCAGTGCAAGACGACGTGCAGAACTAAGTCCGGCGAGATTGCTAGCGATGCTCCGATTGGCGCCGAAATAATCCAGCTCGTCATCGCCAGAATCCGCTCATGATAGACGGAAACTGTGATGCATATACACCATACGCACCAAAGAAGTCCTGTGTACACGGACGGGGTGATTAGCAGACGTAGCGCATCGGCCAGGTCCACCCCGGTGTCCAGTGGCCAGCCGGCGAGCGAACTAAGCCCGTCTCCGATCGAGAGTCCAACCAAAAAGCCAGTCGAGCTGGCGCTAACCCATTTGCTTGTTGAAAAGCAGAGGTTCACTGCAGCGGCCAGAATTAGCGCCGCAGCCACAGTAATGGTGATCCAGAACGCTATTACCGCACCTAGTGACAGCCCTGATGTGTATGGCGATCGCCCACCCAAAAAAAAAGTGAGAATCGAAACAGTCTCGACCGTGAAGGTACTGGCCACCGCTTGCAGGAAGGTTCCCCTTAATGCTGCGACCACGCCGATGACGATCCACAATAACAAGCTGTGCCGGATCGATGTGAGCTGGGCATCGTAGGGTTTGTACGCAAGATACAGGGTAACGAGGAACGCGCCGATGTTAGTCGCGATTAAGCTGATCCAGCTGAATGGCAAGGGGGTGGGCGAGGTCAGGAGAAACCTTGGTTTAAGCATCCTGTTCATCGACAGCCTCCAGCGTCGGTATGGTTCGTGCCACTAGATGAATGATTTCCGGGTGGGATTTGAGGGCTGGGGCGTCCAGAGTCGGTGTTGGAAACCCAACACGAGCCTGGAGGCCCACGTGGACACCGGTCTGGACGCCCTTGCCGTTGCACTGTATGTGACGATCGATGACTTGTTGACCTGCCATCCCGAGCAGGCTCCATCCCGGCCGCCGGGTGGGTTCACTCCGCAGATCAGCGATGCGGAGTTGTTGACCCTGGCGGTGATGCAGTCGATGCTGCAGTTCAGCAGCGAGCGGCGCTGGCTACGGCACGCGAACACGCGTCTGCGGCATCTGTTTCCCTACCTGCCGCAGCAGCCGGGATACAACAAGCGGTTGCGTAAGTTGGCTGCGACGATGGCCTGGCTGACAGGGCAGCTGGGCGCGCGGGTCAGCGTCGCCGACGATGACGTGTGGGTCGTCGATTCCACCCCGGTGGAGTGTGGCCGGTCCCGGGAGACCGCGAAGCGTTCAGACCTGGCCGGGTGGGCCGAATACGGTTACTGCGCAAGCCATTCCCGCTACTTCTGGGGGTTGCGGCTGCATCTGGTCGCCACCTTGCACGGGCTACCGCTGGGCTGGGCCCTGACCGGCGCCAAGGCCGATGAACGGGCCACCTGCTGGGACCTGCTGAACACCACGCCCACCCTGGCCAAGACCCGCCAGGCGACCCAGACGCTGATCGCCGACAAGGGCTACTACGGCGCCGGGTTCGAGACCGACCTCACCGGGGCGGGCATCACGCTGCTGCGCCCGTCCCGCAAAGGCGAAAAACCTCGCGGTGGTGAGCGATTCTTCAAGCCCTTGCGGCAGACCGTCGAGTCGATCTTCGACACCCTCAAGGGCCAGCTGGCCCTTGAGCAACATGGTGGACGAACCCTCGCCGGTGTCTGCGCCCGCGTCGGCCAGCGCATGCTCGCCCTGACCGCCGCGATCTGGCACAACGACCGAATCGGAGCACCCGTCCTACGCTCCCTGACCGCCTACGACCACTGATCGCCCGGGAATCAATCACCTCTAGGGACGAACGTTCAGCTGATGACCTGAACCCGGCAGCGAATGCCGGGCGCCCGGCTAGCCGCTGATCACCAGTGATCAGCACCGCGTCCAGCAACTCGGCGAGTGCTACGTATGCCGCGTCGTACTGGGTGAGATTCTCGCGGAGCGCCCAACACCGTTCAAGGAGCGGTCGATGTCGGACGCGCTGAAGTGGTAGCGCCCGCAGATCGGTCAGCGCCTGGCCGGCCCGGCGTTCGTCGAGCTGATGGGCCAGCACCTGTCGCCGCCAGACGGACATCACCTCGAGATCGATCAACTCCGGCGCGGTGAGAGTGTCGCCACGCAGACTCGCTCGACATGCATCACCGTCGGCGTTGTCGTCCGCGAGCGTCGGTGCCAGGACGCTGGCATCAACGACGATCACGATCGTCCCGGATGATCTCGATGGCGGTGGCGATCGAGACCTGGCCACCGGCCCGGCCGCCCGCTCGGTCGAGAACCTCGTCGATCGTGGGCGTTGTGGCGTCCTCGACCAGCCTGTTCCGGGTACTCCTGCAGCGACTGATGCGCCGCGGCGGCTCGCTGTCGCAGCACCGCATGGGTCTGCTCGGGAACGTCCTTGATCTGCACACTGGGCACGGCGCCAATATGGCGCTCGAAGCGCCAATTCGCAATCGATTGGTTAACTTCGCAGTGCTGCCGCGGTCGCTGCATCGGCGGGATAGAACGCCTCGATTACCAACTCTGAGACGGTGACGTCGCCGGCGGTCTCGACGGCTGCCGCGATGCTGAAGAACGACAACTCGGCGTCGCCGACCCGCAGCCGCAGCGGGAGAATCACATCGCTGGCTGCCGGAACGCCACTGTCCGGACCGGGAAAGGCGAGCAGTTCGCTCTCCAGATCGCGGAGCCTGGCATCGTTGGTGCGTTCCGCTCGATGGTGCAGTTGGGCGAGCAGGTGTGCACGCCACTGGCCGAGATTGACGATGCGGGTGGCCATGCCGTCCGGGTGCAGGCTCAGCCGCAGCACGTTCACCGGCGGCTCGAGCAGCGTCGCTGAACACCCATCGACCAACACACCGATGGCCTGGTTGCTGTCGACCACCTCCCACCAGCGATTGATGATCAGTGCCGGGTTCTGACCGTGGGCAACCAGCACCGAACGCAGGGCCGCCCGCACCGACGCCAGTTCGGGCTCGTCGAGTCGATGCTCCGGATACCTGGGTGCATAACCGCCGGCGAGCAGCAGCTCGTTGCGCTCTCGCAACGGGACGTCCAGCTGCTCGGTGAGCCGCACAATCATTTCTGGAGTGGGACGCGAACGGCCGGTTTCGACGAAACTCAGGTGCCTGGTGGAGATCTCGGCTTGCAGCGACAGATCCAGCTGGCTGAGATGGCGGCGCTCCCGCCATTCCCGGAGCAGCAGCCCGACCGATCGGGTCGCGGTATCGGTCGTCATCACGCTGTGCCCGGGGCCTAGAACCGTTGCGAGTCTTGCAGTGTCATGGCGACGACTGTAGCCGCTGAGCACCGGCTGCTCGATCCGCGTTGCGGCCACGGATCATAACCTCCGAGGTAATCGACAGGGCCCGGAAAAGGCGCCACCATCGACCTTGTCCACCATCGCATCACACCAAGGAGCACGACATGACCGACATCCGGACCGACTACCTCGCCTGCTGGAATGAGACCGATCCCATTGCGCGGCAACAAGTTCTGACCGATCATTGGACATCCGACGCCAGCTACACCGATCCGATGGCGGACGTGTCGGGTCTGGACGCGATCGGCGCCACCATCTCCGCGGTGCAGGCACAATTCCCGGAGTTCGTGTTCACCCCGGTCGGTGACGTGGACTCCCACCATCGGCAGGCCCGCTTCAGTTGGGGTCTGGGACCGGCCGGCGCGGAGCCGGTGATCATCGGCTCCGACGTGGTCGTCATTGACGACGACGGCCGGATTGCGACCGTTCTCGGTTTCCTCGACAAAGTCCCGAGCTGACGCTGCCCGGCTGACGGAATCCGCGGCCCACCGGATCCGCCCGACCGGGTCGGCATCGAGTCGAGGGGTCATCACCGCGGCGGCCGGATCCACAGTTGGGTCCCGAATGCGTCGGAGGCGTCAATGGACGAGACGCGATACCGCGCCGTTGACACGACCATCCGGTGTCGGTCGTCGTCCGATCCGTACGGCAGGTACGTCGGCCATTTCGATCAGCGGTCAGCAGCCCGGCGCCGGAGCCGCGGAACCGCTTCGAATGATCGCGAACGGTGGCCGGACTCGGCGCCAGAGCCGTGAAACCGCGTCGAAGGGTCGCAAACGGCGGCCGAGGTGCGTGCCAGCGCCGCGGAACGCCTCGAAGGATCGCAAACGGCGGCGGCTGGAGGCGGCCGCCCTATTCCGAGCCCCGACGCCTTCTTCGAACGAGCCGCCTCGGGCGAACCGGTGTGGTTGGTGGTGCCCATGGGACTTGAGCGACTAGCGTGATGAGCATGGCCGGAAAGCCCAGCACCTCTGCGCGGCCAGGATCCGGCGCCCCCAGCACCAGCGGCCGCGGCGGTGGACCGCGCCGGACGAACGGGGCAACGGCAACCCGGTCGAACCCGCGACCGGCGGGCCGGCAGTCGCCGGCTCAAAGCGCCAGGAACAGCCGCTCCCGGGTATCGGCCCGCGGCACCGCGACCAGGGCCATCACACGATCCGGCAAACCGGGATCCGGATTCGGCCGGGCGATGAGCGGGATCGGACGCGGCATCGCCGCGGTCTGGCGGCTGATTTCCCGTGGCGCCGGAGGCCTGGTGCGCGCCATCGGGCGCGGCGCTGGGGCAGCCAGGAACATGGACTCCGCGCACCACCGGGACGGAATCGGTCTGGTGCTGATCGCCGTCGCGCTGATCTGCGCGATCGGCAGCTGGTTCCACGCAGCCGGCCCGGTCGGCGAACTGGTCGACGACGTTGCCAGGGTGTGGATCGGTGCGGTGGCGGTGGTCCTGCCGGTGCTGCTGCTGATCCCCGCGGTCGTGCTCATGCGGACCGGCGACCGGGAGCGCAGGACCGCGCCCCGGCTGGTCGGTTCTGCGGCGCTCGTGCTCGGCGTCACCGGCGTGCTGCACATCGCCCACGAGGCGGACCTGGGCGGCCCCGACTCGGTGGCCGCCAGGAAGCAAGCGGGTGGGACGCTCGGGTGGCTGCTCGGACACCCACTGTTCGTCGGTGTGAAGGGCGTACCTGCAATCCTGCTGCTGACGTTGCTGGGTCTCTACGGTCTGCTGTTGCTGACCGGCATCCCGTTGGTACAGGTGCCCCGGCGGGTCCGCAGCTGGCTGGGTGCAACCACAGCATCCACCGGTGGCGACGACGGATCGAACCACGGCGCCTACCTCGGGGGCGGCAGAATCGAGCTGGAGGCAGACCCGGATCTCAGCTCGGCGCACCTGCGCCGCCCGTCGCGGCGGCGGGTGGCCGCCGACAGCACGCAGGATGATGACGTCGATGGGCCCGGAGTCGAGGGCGCGCGGGCGGCTCAGCAGACCACCGAGGTGTTGCGCTGCTGGGGTCGCCGGTCCGGCGCCGCGCCGATCAGCGAAGAGGGCAACGCTGGTGAGCTGGCCGCGTCCACGGCCCCCACCGAAACGGCTCTGCCCCGCCGAACCGTCACCCAATCGGCAGTGCCGGACGTCCCGCACCCACCTGTCGGCCGGCCGACGCAGCTCACCCTGGACCGCGCCGTTGACGGCAGCTACCAGCTGCCGCCGGCCACCCTGCTGAAACTGGGTGCGCCGCCGAAGCAGCGCTCGGCGGCCAACGACGAGATGATCGAACGGATCGACAACGTCCTCGAGCAGTTCGCGGTGGACGCCGCCGTCACCGGTTTCAAGCGGGGACCAACCGTCACCCGGTACGAGGTCGAACTCGGGCCCGGCGTCAAGGTGGAGAAGATCACCGCGTTGGCCCGGAACATCGCCTACGCGGTCGCGACCGACAATGTGCGGCTGCTCGCGCCCATCCCCGGCAAGTCCGCGGTCGGCATCGAGGTACCGAACACCGATCGGGAGATGGTCCGCCTCGGCGACGTGCTGTCCGCGCCGGACGCGCGGAAGGATCAGCATCCGCTGGTGATCGGTATCGGCAAGGATGTCGAGGGCGGCTTCGTCACCGCGAACCTGGCGAAGACCCCGCACCTGCTGGTGGCCGGCGCGACCGGTTCGGGTAAGTCCAGCTTCGTCAACTCGATGCTGGTGTCGCTGCTGCAACGCTCGACACCCGCCGATGTGCGCATGGTGCTGATCGATCCGAAGATGGTCGAACTCACGCCCTACGAAGGCATTCCGCACCTGCTGACGCCGATCATCACCCAGCCGAAGAAGGCGGCAGCGGCTTTGGTCTGGCTGGTGGAGGAGATGGAGAAGCGGTACGCCGACATGTTGGCGCACGGGGTCCGGCACGTCGACGACTTCAACCGCAAGGTGCGTTCCGGTGCCATCGTTGCGCCACCCGGATCCGAGCGGGTGTACCGGCCGTACCCGTACATCCTGGGGATCATCGACGAACTCGCCGACCTGATGATGACGGCGCCGCGTGACGTCGAGGACGCCATCGTCCGGATCACCCAGAAGGCCCGCGCCGCCGGCATCCATCTGGTGCTGGCCACGCAGCGGCCGTCGGTCGATGTCGTCACCGGCCTGATCAAGACGAACGTGCCGTCGCGGTTGGCGTTCTCCACCTCGTCTCTGACCGACAGCAGGGTGATCCTGGACCAGCCCGGCGCCGAGAAGCTCATCGGCATGGGTGATGGGCTGTACCTCCCGATGGGCGCCGGCAAGCCGATCCGCATCCAGGGCGCCTACGTCTCGGACGAAGAAATTGCCAGGACTGTCGAATTCACCAAAACCCAGGCTGAACCGGAGTATCGGGCGGACGTCACCGTGGCCAAGGTGGAACCCGGCAAGGACGTCGACCCGGACATCGGCGACGACATCGATCTGCTGGTGCTGGCCGTGCAGCAGGTGATCGAGTCACAACTCGGGTCGACCTCGATGCTGCAGCGCAAGCTGCGGGTCGGCTTCGCCAAGGCCGGCCGGCTGATGGACCTGATGGAGACCCGCGGCATCGTCGGACCCTCGCAGGGTTCCAAGGCCAGAGATGTGCTGGTCCGTCCGGACGAGTTGGACGACGTGATCGGCTCGCTCACCGGGGCGGGGAACGGCGGGGGCGTACCGGACGAGATCTGACGACTGGGCAGCGGAGGTTGGCGCGATCGTCACGAGTCGCCGCCCGGTCCGGCGAGGATCAACTTCGGCTACGAGGGTCTGATTGATGCGTTCTGCCTCACCTGTCACATTCGACCCGAAGTTGATACTCGCCGGCCCCAAACTCCGGCACGGGCCTCAACACCTGCCGACCTCACCTACGTTGACACGAGTATGAGGCACCCATGACGGCCGACCGGGTCGCACTGGACTTCGACGCCTACGTCGCTGCCCACGGTTCCGGGCTGGAGCGTTACGCCTACGTGCTGACCGGGCAGCCCGCGTCGGCCGAGGATCTGGTGCAGACGGCACTGATGAAGGCCTACCGGCGCTGGCGGCGCGTCTCCCGGGTGGAGTTCCCCGACGCTTATGTGCGGCGCATGGTCACCAACGCCTTCCTGGACCTGCACCGTCACCGCAGCAACGCCGAGTGGCCGTTGGCAGACATCCCAGACTCTCCCGGGGGGCCGGATCCGGCGGTCGAGGTGGTGCACCGGGACCAGATTGCCAGGGCGCTCACGTCATTGTCCGCCCATCAACGCGCCGTGATCGTGCTGCGCCACTACCTCGGTCTGAGTGACGCCGATATCGCGGCCGAACTCGGCTGCGGCGAGTCAACCGTCCGCTCCCATGCCAGCCGTGCGCTCCAGCGGATGCGCGAGTACCTGACCTCCGTCGGCCTGCAGGAGAAAGAGCGATGAACGATCTCGAGCCCTTGCTGCCCGCCGCGCTCGACGAGCTCGGCCGGCACTCCCCGCACCAGGTCGACCTGGCCGGTCAGGCGCGGCGCGGGGTCCGCCGCGCCCGAATCCTGACCATCGGCCCGATCGCCGCCGTGTTGGCAGTGGTGCTGGTGCTGGGTTCGATCTGGATGAGCCGGCCGGGGCCGAGCCAACCGATGGCATCCGCGCCGTCGGCTTGTGCGCCGCTGCTGGAAACTGCACCTCCGGTATGGGCACGCGCCGGGTTCTCCGGTACCAGCTATCCACCGTTCGCCTACACCGCCAGCGGCAACATGGTCGCCATCGTGTTCGCGAACCCGTTGGTGTCGCCGCCGGAGCCGGGCCAGAACAACAAGATTCTGTGGGTGACGAAGAAGGTTCCCACCGGTGCGAACGACTTCTTCATCACCGGACACCTGGAAGGCTCCGACCAGACCGCCACCATCCAACTCGGGGCGTCGCCCGGCCCGTCGATCGTGGACATGCCGGCTCCCGGCTGCTGGCGCCTAGACCTTACCTGGGGCACCCTCAAGGACAGCATCAACCTGCGCTGGGCGGCCGGCTGAACCCCCGAGGCGTCGGAAGCCAGGCTCGCGTCGTATCCAGCGGAGTTCGTCTCGCCGCGGAGTTGCGAAGAAGGGTTCAATTCGGGGCCCGAGATCTGACAGGCCCTACATAGGGTGCCACCCGTGGTACCATACGTGGGTGAACAAGACGACCGTGTACCTGCCGGACGAGCTGAAGGCCGCACTACGGACCAGCGCGCGTCGGCGCGGCGTGTCCGAGGCAGTGGTGATCAGGGACGCCATCAGCAAGGAAGTTGGATCGTCGCGCCCGCGCCCGCGCGGTGGCCTTTTCGCCGGGGGTGCGCCGATCGCTGATCGCACCGACGAGCTACTCGACGGATTCGGCCGGCGTTGATCATCGACACCAGCGCGCTGCTGGCGTTTTTCGACCTGGACGAACCACGGCACGACGATGTCGGGGCGATCATCGAGGGTTCGGCGGAGCCACTGGTCGTCCCGCCCTATGTGGTCGCCGAACTCGACTACGTTCTTGCCACCCGTCGAGGTGTCGACGCGGAACTGGCCGCGATGCGGGAACTCGCCGGAGGCGCCTGGGATCTTCCGGCGATGGATGCACAGGATCTGACGACTTCGGCAGGAGTTATCAGTAAGTACGCCGACCAGCAGATCGGCATCGCGGACGCATCGCTCGTCGTTCTGGCGGAGCGTTATTCGACGCGTACGGTCGTGACCCTCGACCGGCGGCATTTCAGCGTCATCCGGCCGTTGAGCGGCGGACGCTTCGCGATCCGTCCGTGACACGGGCGATGGTGCCGAAAGGGCGTGGACATTCGATGAGAGTCTGCGGTGGCATGACCCTTCGGATTGCACAGGGGAGCCTTCGACAGCTGAGCCGCTGCGTGGGTTTCACCTCGGCCGGGCTAGCTCTGGGCTGGCCCGGGCCCACCGGGCGATCGCGTCTGCATAGCCGACCGGCACCGAATCGGGTAGCTCCGCGGTGGGCAGCCACGCCAACTGGCCGTGCTCGGGGGAAAGCCGCAATGGCCGTCGCTCGACCAGATGGCAGCCGTAGGCAGCGATCCGGACGGTGACGCCGGCCTGCGATATTTCGAGTTCGAACCGACTCACCAGCGGGCCGGCCTCGACCAGCTGTCCGGTCTCCTCCCTCACCTCGCGAACGACAGCCTCCGCCTCGGACTCGCCCGGCTCCGGCCGGCCACCCGGCAGTTCCCATTCGTTGCGATCATTGCGCGCTAGGAGCACCCGATACCCGCCGTCGGCGTACAGGCGCAGCACGATGCCCTTTGCCGACAACGGAAACGGACCGGAGCCCGATGTCGTCACGGATGACGACAGTACGTGCCGGGCTTGCCGAGCCGGCAGCATCACCGCACCCAGAACGAGTACAAGGTCGCGTGTCGGCGTCAATCCCGCTCGGCTGCTTTCCTGCGCACACTCAGCGGGACCACCCGGCCGGCTTCATCACCACAACCGTTGTCACAGCAGGAAGCGCCAATAACCGGGCTGAGCGCCGCCCACGGCAGGCGGCGTCGGTCCCCCGGAGGATCGGCCAGTCGTTAGAGCTTTGTTCAACCTCGCATTGCCCGCTGTCTGCATAGATCGAAGAGACTGTCGGATGTCAATCGCAGCGTTGCCTAGGAGGACCGATGTCGCTCACCCGTCGCCAGATGCTCGGCGCTACCGCCCTGACCAGCATGGGGGTGTTGGCCACCTCTACCGGAGTGAGCGCCGACGCCGCTGCGGACACCCCTGACGCGCGTCGGGGCCAACCATCCAGAAGCGCGCTGTTCCCGCCGCTGTATTCGAAAACCGGTGATCTGCTGGCACTTCCGACCGGGTTCAGCTACCAGGTGGTCGCGATCTCCGGAAAGACGGAGATCCATGATGGCACCGGCAAGATCATCGGCAAGACTCCGGAGCGTCCCGACGGCACCAGCTCGGTGGAGCACCAGGGCAGGTTACGTCTGATCCAGAACCATGAGGGCAGTCCCGGAGCGCAGTATCCGGTTCCCTTGGTGAAGGGCACAATCTACGACCGTGGCGCACCCGGCGGGGGCTGCACAGTCATCGAAACCACTCGTAACGGTCGCCGGCTGTCCGAATGGGTCGGACTGTCGGGCACTTACAGCAACTGCGCCGGCGGACCTACCCCATGGGGAAGCTGGTTGACCTGCGAGGAAACCGAGGCGAAGGCCGGCACCGGGACCCTGGAGAAGGACCACGGCTACGTCTTCGAAGTTTTTGCCGGGGGCCCCGCTGAGCAGTCGCCCCTACCGATCAAGGCATGGGGACGAGCAGCGCACGAAGCAGTGGTCATTGAGCCGTCCCGGACGCGCGCCTACCTCACCGAGGACGCGAGCGGTCCGACCGGGTTGCTGTACCGCTGGAGCGCACAGCCCGGCTACCGGCTCCGCCCCCACATTGCACAGTCCCTGAAGCCGAACGACGGCACCCTGCAGGCATTGGCCGTGCTGACCGGCGATGGCAGTGTGCTGCCCGACTTGGCCTACGTCACCGCCGCGCAGATCGGCCGACCGTTCGCCACGAAATGGGTGACGGTGCCTGACCGACACGCGACGACGATCTCGCTGCGCAAGCAGTTCACCGATGGGCAGGTCACCCACTCCAAGAAGCTCGAGGGGGCCTGGGGCGATCGACACGGCATGTACTTCGTCGCCAGCTTCGCCTTCGGAGCGAGTGATCTCCCCGCCAACGCCACCAAACACGACGGCCAGCTGTGGCACTACGACTACTCCCGTCAGACACTGACCTTGGTCGCGTACTTCCCTTACAACGAAGTGCTACACAACGAGACCCCCGGCTGGGAGACATCTCTGGGTGCGAGCCTGGATCTGGCCTTCGATGGACCGGATGGCTGCCACGTTTCGCCCTATGGTGACCTGATCCTCACCGAGGACGGCAACACTGCCAACCATGTGTTGAGCTGGAACAGGGAAACCGGCGCCCAGGCGATCGCCCGGAACCTCATCGTGCTCGAGCAAAACGACTTGGGCGGCAACGTGTACAGCGAGATGACCGGGCCGAACTTCTCCCCGGACGGCTCAACACTGTTCGCCAATGTCCAGGAACCGGGTCACGTCTTTGCCATCCGGGGTCCGTGGCGCCACTACCTCGGCTGATCAAGTGGTAGCTGTGGCTCATAGGGCGAAGTGAAAGAGTCCGGTTGCCGTTGTCGCTTACATGTCAAGAAACAGCCGCTCTGATGCGTACCGCGGAAATCGCCGAAGGCGAGCTCGATCTCGACGTGCGGGGCGAGCAACCGAGCGCGCACGACCCGATCGTCTCGTCCACCGCACGCCGACTCGCTGCCGCCGCGGCGTCGAGGCGCCCCTGGGCAAGTCGCAGCAGCGCCAGACCTGGTTGCGGCTCGCGGCCCCATCGCCCGGCCTGCTGGAAGGCTGCTCGGCATCGGTGAATTCGCCGCACAGCCGGTGCAGCTCGGCCTGCTGGTAGCAGGCCATACCGACCTTCCGGGCGGCTGGGCGGGCGCGACAGCAGTTCATGAGCCCGGTTGGCTTCGTCCCTGGCGTCGTGCCAGGCACCGCGAATCTGCATGATCTCGGCGCGGTGCACCAGGCACTGACCACGATAAGGCACCAGGTCCGGCTGAGCCGAGCACCAGTGCGCCAGCGCCGCCGTCCACTCCTTTGCCCGGCGCAGGTCGAAGATCTCCTGGCATGCCTCGACCCCGGCGCCGTACAAGATCCCGGTGACGATCGGCGACAGCTCTCCGGCAGTGACCGACACCATGACCTCGTCGAGCAGCGCCACGCCCCGCACCGTCTTGCCCAGCCGGAACAACGCAGAGGCCGCCCCGAGCTTGCCGAACGCCACGAGGTCCGGGGCACCGAACCGTTCGCCGATGCGCGTGACCTGGTCGAACGTCGCATACGCGGCGGTAGCGTCGCCCTTGGCCATGCTCCCCAGCGCGACCGGCACGAGCAGATACCCGCGCTCGGCGCAGTCGTGCTCACCTTCGTCGAGCGACTGGCTCGCGCGGGCCAGCCAGCCACCGCCGCGGGCCTCCTCGCCCCTGAGCAGGAGCTGGATTCCCAGCGAGACGGCACACCGGGCCGCCCGCGCGGGGTCCTCAGCGCAGCACTCGCGGTACATGCGCGCCGACAGGTCGTCGCCGACCTCGTCGCGACCGATCAGGTACGCCGCCGTGACGAGCAGTTCCAGATCCGGTGGTTCCAACGGCGAGTCGTGATCCGCCGCGGACAACTCTGCGTAGGCATCGGCCCACGCCCGCCGGGCGAAGGAGTGCCGCCCCCGATCGAGCACGTCGGCCGTCGTCATCGCTCTCTCCATGGCATGAGAACGCAGTGCTGGCACGGTACCGCCGGATCACGCGGGTCGGACACTGTCTACCCAGGCCGCGATCTCCGCCCGGCGGGGACCCAACGGGAGACCGTGGCATACATCTGGAGCCTCGGTGGTGCCGCGTGGACGCCCGGTGCGGTCAGATCAGGCCCAGACCCTTGACGGCATCTCGTTCTTCGCCCAGTTCAGCGACGGAGGCGTCGATCCGGCTGCGGGAGAAATCGTTGATCTCCACACCCTGGACGATGGACCAGCTGGTGCCGTCGCTGGTGCACGGGAACGAGGAGATCAGCCCCTCGGGGACCCCGTACGAGCCGTCCGACTCGATGGCGACGCTGGTCCAGTCGCCGTCGGGGGTGCCGTGCACCCAGCTGTGCACGTGGTCGATGGCCGCGCTGGCCGCGGACGCCGCCGAGGAGGCGCCGCGGGCTTCGATGATGGCTGCCCCCCGCTTCGCGACGGTCGGGATGAAGGTGCCCTCCAGCCACTCGACCTCCACCTGGTCCGCGATGGGTTTCCCGTTCGCCTGCGCCGTGTACAGATCGGGGTACTGGCTGGCGGAGTGATTGCCCCAGACTGTCATCCTGCTGATCTCGGTGACCGAGATCCCGAGCCTCGCCGCCGCCTGGGCCAGCGCCCGGTTGTGATCCAGCCGCATCATGGCGGTAAACCGGCCGGTCGGGATGTCCGGAGCGTGCGAGCGGGCGATCAGCGCGTTGGTGTTCGCCGGATTGCCCACCACCAGCACCCTGATGTCGTCGGCGGCACCGGCGTTGAGCGCCTCGCCCTGTGGCTTGAAGATGCCGCCGTTGGCCTCGAGCAGATCCCCGCGTTCCATCCCAGCGGTTCGCGGCCGGGCGCCCACCAGCAGAGCAACGTTGGTCCCGTCGAAGGCTCTGGTCGCGTCGTCGGTGATGTCAATGCCGGTCAGCAACGGAAAGGCGCAGTCGTCCAGTTCCATCGCGGTGCCCTCCGCGGCCTTCAGAGCCGGGGTGATCTCCAGCAGGTTCAGTGCGACCGCAGTGTCCGGTCCGAGCATCGCGCCGGAAGCGATCCGGAACAGCAGTGCGTAGCCGATCTGGCCGGCCGCGCCGGTGACGGTCACCTTCACCGGGGTCTGGGACAGGGACATCTCCGGGTCATCCTCCTCGCAGCACCGACGGGGCGCTCCCGCCAATGAGGCGGGCCGGACTCAGCCGTCCGGCGCCAACTCCGTGCAAGCATCTCAGCTCCCTACGGACACCAGCACAGAGGGTCGCCGCCCTCGGCTCAGTGCGCGAGGCGGCGCGCTGCGAACCAACCGCGGCCGAGGTACTCGGCCACCAATCGTGATCTGTACCCGGGCATGGATGACGTCCGCCTTCGCCCGAATCTCACACGACCAGCGCGCGCACGGGTAACGACCGACTGCGGGCAGAATCAGCCAATCGCAGATCGGCGGTCACCAGTACTGCATCCAGATCGAGCGCCAACAGCACATATAAGGCGTCGTAGGTCGTCAAGCCCCAGTCCAGGGCCGCGCGCAGCGACCGAAGCCAGCGCTCCTGGCCGCTGATGAACTCCAGCTCCAGCGCAGTGACAGCAAGCAGGGCCGCCACCGCATCGTCGGCTGCCAGGACGCCTTGCGCCACTCGCTTGCGAAGGCCGTTGCCGACTTCGCCGAGCAGGTGTTCGGGGGCGACGAGCGACACCGCGTCATCGGCCATGTCGCTCAACAGCACACCGGCTTCGTCGCTTCCTGCTTCGGTGACCACCCACTTCAAGGCGACCGAAGCGTCAACAACAACCAACGTGCTCACCCGGCCAGGTCCCGGTCCTCTCGCACCAATTGCTCGGCCGGCGGTGCCTCGGCCGGCAGCAGGCTGCGCCGGCGGATCTCGAGCAGACGTTCGATCGCGGCCCGCTGCTTCGCGTGCTGGTCGCCGCTGGGTTGCAGAGCCCGCCGGAGTATCGCGATCACCTCGGAGGACATCGACCTGCCCTCTGCGACGGCTTGTTCGTGGAGCCGCAGGTGAAGGTCCGGGGGAAGGTTCCGAACGTGCAACTCAGCCATGGGGTCATAGTAGTCCCAAAGTGGGACCACAGCGACAGTATGGTGGACGGATCGATGCATCGTGCGAAAGGTTGTCCGCCACTCGCCTACTACGTTGCCCGCAGCGGGTCCTGATCGAGGCGGGATGCGGCGCCCGGGTCGAGCAGCCAGCGGGTCATGGACCTCCCGGCCGCGCCGGCCGCCGGTAGCTCCGATTCGGGCGCGCCGCCGACAGCCAGCGCCACCGCATCGGCCTTCCCGTCGCCGGCCACCAGCATCCACACCTCGTCCGCGGTACGGATGGTCGGCAGAGTCAGCGAGATCCGGTTCGGCGGCGGCTTCGGGCAGTCCCGCACCGCGACCACGCTGCGGTCGTCGCGGACAGCGGGGGAGCCGGGGAAGACCGATGCCACATGGCCCTCCGGGCCCATGCCGAGCATCACCAGGTCGAACGCCTGCGGGAGCAATGCGGCATAACCGGCGGCGGCAGCGTCAAGATCGTCGCCGAACTCGCCGTCCGACGCCGCCATCTCGTGGACCCGACCAGGGTCGAGCGGCAGCCGATCCAGCAGTGCGGTCCTGGCCTGACCGGCGTTGCGCTCGGGGTCGGCGGCGGGCAGGAAGCGTTCGTCGCCCCAATAGATCTCGACCCGCGACCAATCGACGGCGTCCCTGGTCGGCGCGGCGGCCAGCTGCTCCAGGACGGCGATGCCGGTGCCGCCGCCGGTCAGCGCGACGGCCGGAATCTCCCCTGCGGCCTGCCGGTCGATCAGCCTGGTGACCAGCCGGGCCGCGGCCACAGCGGCCAGCAGCTCGGCAGAGGGATGCACGACGATCTCCGTACGGCTCATCGGCCACCCCCGGTGCCGGACGCTCCGGTTGCCTGCCGGCCGGTGTTCTTCTCGGGTGCGCCGTCGGGTGCGCCGTCGGTGGACACCGCCCGCCGGGTGCCCCTGGCTTTCGCTGCGGGTCCGACCCGCGCCGCAGCGGACGTCTTGGCCGGCGGCCGGTCGGACAGCCCCTTGACGGTCACCAGATCCAGCCCCTTGGTGAGCACAGCGGCGTACACCTCGTCGTCGTCCAGCCGGCGCAGTTCCTCCGACAGGCAGTCCCGCAGCGAGCGCCTCGGCAGCGCCAGGGAACGTTCCGGTTGATGTTCCATAGTGAGTGTCGCCGTCTGCCGGTCCGGCCGCTCCAGGCGGATGGTGCCCGATCTGCGCGTCAGCACCACCGAGTACATCCCGCTGCCGGCCCGCCCCTTCACCGTTCGCTGCACCGGGCACTTGAGCTGCAGGGCCAGCCAGCCGGCCAGCAGATCCGTCGACGCCGAATCCGGTGCGCCGGAAACCACCGCGGAGAGCACCTTGTCGTGCGGAGGCTGGTCCAGGGCAGCCGCCAGCAGGCCCCGCCAGGTGGTGATCCTGGTCCAGGCGAGATCGGTGTCGCCCGGCTGGTGCACGCTGCGCCGGCCCCGCAGCGCCGACAGCGGCCGCTTGGCGGCTGCCGCGTCGGTGATCCGGCGCTGCGCCAGCTCACCGATCGGATCGTGCGCCGGATCGTCTGGTGCGCCGTTCGGCCACCAGCTGACCACCGGCGCGTCGGCCAGCAGCAACGGGATCACCACCGAGGCGCCCTGCTCGGCCATCGCGCCGTAGAGCCGGATCACGATCACCTCGCTGGCCCCGGCGTCACCGCCGACCCGGATCTGGGCGTCCATCCGCGGGGCGCCGCGCCTGGTTCCCTGAGCGACCACGATCACCCGGCAGGGATGCTCGAAGGAGGCGGCGTTGGCGGCCTCGATGGGCGCCTCCGAGCCGGACTCCTGGGTGACGATCACCAGCGTGAGTACCCGACCGAGAGCCACCGTGCCGCCGCGCTCACGGAGGTCGACCATGGTCTTGTTGATGGTCGCGGACGTGGTGGACGGCAGGTCGATGATCACGGCCGCCGCCAGGTGCGTCCGTCACGGGCCATCATCGCATCGGCCGATGCCGGTCCCCAGGTTCCGGACAGGTAGGGATCGGGCTGCGAACGTGTACGCGCCCAGGCCTTCTCGATCGGATCCAGGATCTTCCAGGACAGCTCGACCTCCTCGTCCTGCGGGAACAACGACGGCTCGCCGAGCAACACGTCCAGGATCAGCCGCTCGTAGGCCTCCGGTGATGCCTCGGTGAACGCCTGCCCGTAGGAGAAGTCCATGTTCACGTCGCGCACCTCCATGGTCGGGCCGGGCACCTTGGAGCCGAAGCGGATCGTGGTGCCCTCGTCCGGCTGCACCCGGATCACCAGTGCGTTGGAACCGAGCTCCTCGGTGTCGGTGCGCGCGAACGGCAGGTGCGGGGCGCGTTTGAACACGACGGCGATCTCGGTGACCCGCTTGCCGAGCCGCTTGCCGGTGCGCAGGTAGAACGGCACTCCGGCCCAGCGCCGGGTGTCGACGGTGAGCTTGACGGCAGCGTAGGTCTCGGTGTCCGAGGACGCCGAGATCCCGTCCTCCTCGAGGTATCCGGGCACCTTGACGCCGCCCTGCCAGCCGGCCGAATACTGGCCGCGGGCCGTCTCGCCGGCCAGATCCTTCGGAATCTGCACCGCGGAGAGCACCTTGGTCTTCTCGGTGCGCAGGTCCTTGGGCTCGAACGAGACCGGTTCCTCCATCGCGGTCAGCGCCATCAGTTGCAGCAGATGGTTCTGGATGACGTCCCGGGCGGCTCCGATGCCGTCGTAATAGCCGGCCCGGCCGCCGACGCCGATGTCCTCGGCCTGGGTGATCTGGACGTGGTCGACATAGTGCGAGTTCCAGATCGGCTCGAACAGCTGGTTCGCGAACCGCAGCGCCAGCAGGTTCTGCACCGTTTCCTTGCCCAGGTAGTGATCGATGCGGAAGACGCTGGACGGCGGGAAGACCTCACCGACCAGGCGGTTCAGCTCCTTGGCCGAGGCCAGGTTGTGTCCGAACGGCTTCTCGATCACCACTCGGCGCCACTCACTGCCCTGCTGTGTGCACAGGCCAGACCGGTGCAGCTGCTGGAGCACCGTCGGGAAGGCTCCCGGCGGGATGGATAGGTAGAAGGCGTGATTGCCGCCGGTGCCGCGGGTCCGGTCCAGCTCGTGCAGGGTGGCCGACAACATGTCGAACGCGTCGTCTTCGTCGAAAGCGCCCTGCACGAAACGGATCCCCTCCGCCAGGTGCCGCCAGACATCCTCCGAGAACGGAGTACGTGCGTACTGCTTGACCGCGTCGTGCACCACCGTCTCGAAGTCCTGATCGTCCCAGTCCCGGCGGGCGAAACCGACCAACGCGAATCCCGGTGGCAGCAGGCCGCGGTTCGCCAGGTCGTAAATGGCCGGCATCAGTTTCTTTCTCGACAGGTCGCCGGTCACCCCGAAGATCACCACCGACGACGGGCCGGCGATCCGCGGCAGCCGTTTGTCCCGCGGATCGCGCAGCGGATTGATCACCGTCTTGTCCACCTTTGTGTTCGCTCCCACTGTCTCTCGGTGCTGTGGCTGCCGTTCACGCCGTCGGTGTTCTCGAAAGGCCGGGAGCCGCGGTCAGCCGCGGAGCGCGGCGACCACCGTATCCAGGCCGGCAGCCCTGTCCCACAGGTACAGCCCGAGCACCGGACGCCCGTGGTCGGCGAGCACCGAACCATCCCCTCTGGCCTGCGCAATCTGCAGCGAGCCGAAGGTGAACGGCTGCTCCGGCACGTCCAGGTCCTCGGCGCTGGCTCCCATGATCTGCAGGAAGATGCCGTTGGGGTGGCCACCCTTGTGGTACTGGCCGGTGGAGTGCAGGAACCGCGGCCCCCAGCCGAAAGTCGTTTGTTTACCGGACTTCTCGGCGATCAGCGGCCGCAACCTGGCAGCGTCGTCCGCGGTGCGGTCGAGGTATGCCTGCACCGCGATGTAGCCGCCGTCAGGGGCGGACGCCAGGAACCGGGTGAGCAGATCGGCCAGGCTCCCGCCGCCGCCGACCAACTCCGGCGGACCGTAAGCGGTCACGCCGTCGAAGGTCGGCACGCCACGTTCGGCGGCCTGCTCGGGGGAGTCGTCGGTGGTGCCCTGGCCGTGGCCGTCCAGCAGCTTGCGGGTGGCGATCTTCGCCGACTCGACATCCGGCTGGTCGAACGGGTTGATGCCGAGCTCCCGACCGGCGACCGCGATCGCGTACTCCCAGGCGAGCATCTGGGCACCGAGCGGACCGGCGATCGAGAACCCGAAACCGGAGGTGGGCGTCACCCCCGCCGGCTCGCCGATGCTGGCCAGCACGGCGTCCCGGCCGGCGTCGGTGAATCCCGGGGCGTCCACGCCCTCGACCACCACCGGCAGCACGCCGGTGCCCTGCTTGCCGGTCGACTCGGCGATCAGCTGCTCCGCCCAGTCACCGAAACCGGCGATGCCGGAACCGGTATCGGCCAGCACCACCTTCTCGGCGCCGGCCTGCTGGGCCAGACCCAGCAGCGCACCGATCACCAGCCCCGGATTGTCCGGGTCGTCGTCGGCCAATGACGATGTTGCCGCCTGAGCTTCATCCAGTAGCCCGGCGATGTCGACGCCGGCCAACCCCGCCGGGACCAGCCCGAAGGCGGTGAGCGCCGAATAGCGGCCGCCGACGTTCGGGTCGGCCAGGAAAACCTTCCGGTATCCGGCTCTTGCCGCCAGCTCGGTGAACGGTGAGGCTGGGTCGGTGACCACGACGATGTGCCGACGCGGATCCAGCCCGGCCTCGGTGAACGCCGCCGCAAACGCCCGGCGATGCGAGTCGGTTTCGACGGTGCCGCCGGACTTACTGGAGACCACCAGCACCGTGTGCTCCAGGTCGTTCGCCAGTGCTGCCCTTACCTGCCCAGGGTCGGTGGTGTCCAGGGCAACCAGATCCTTGCCGCGGGTCGCACAGATCACCTCCGGTGCCAGCGACGAGCCGCCCATCCCGGCCAGCACCACGTGCGTCAGGCCCTCGGTGGCCAGTTCGTCACGCAGCTGCTCGATCTCCGGGACCAAGGGGCGCGAACTCTCGGCCAGCGTCACCCAGGACAGCCGGATTGCCGCCTCACTCTCGGCGTCTGGCCCCCACAGGGTGGCGTCCTGAGCCGTCATCCTGGAGGCGACCCGAGCCTGCACCAGCACGTCCACTGCGTCCGACAACGCCGCCGGGTCCGGGACAGTGACCGTCAGGATCAGGCCGCTGGCAGCGTTGATCGGTTCGGCGGTGTCGACCCGGGTCACTGCTCGCCGCTCTTCGCCTTGGCCAGCTCGTTGCCGACCGTCTCCAGCAACTCTGTCCAGGATGCGGCGAACTTCTCCACGCCCTCGCGCTCCAGCGCCTCGTACACGTCGGCCAGGTCGATCCCCACCGCTTCCAGGCCGGAGAACACGGACGACGACTGCGCGTAGGTGCCCTTGACGGTATCGCCGCGGACCTCGCCGTGGTCGGCGACCGCGTCGATCGTCTTCTCCGGCGCGGTGTTCACGGTGCCGGGAGCCACCAGTTCGACGACGTACCGGGTGTCGTCGTAGGCCGGGTCTTTGACGCCGGTGGAGGCCCACAACGGCCGCTGCGGCTTGGCGCCGGCCGCCGCGAGGTCGGCCCAGTCGCCGCTCTGGTCGCCGGTGAACCGCTGTTCGTACAGCTGGTAAGCCAGTCGGGCGTTGGCGATCGCCGCCTGGCCACGCAGCGCCTGCGCCTCGGGGCTGCCATTGTCGTCGATCCGCTTGTCGATCTCAGTGTCGACCCTGGACACGAAGAAGGAGGCGACGGACACCAACTCGGAGATGTTGTGCCCGTTATCCTTCGCCTTGCGGACGCCGGCGACGAAGGCGTCGATCACCTCGCTGTAGCGCTCCAGCGAGAAGATCAACGTCACGTTCACGCTGATGCCCTCGCCGATCACGGCGGTGATGGCCGGCAGGCCCTCCTTGGTGGCCGGGATCTTCACCAGCAGGTTGGGCCGGTCGACGATCTTGGACAGTTCCTTGGCCTGGGCGATGGTGCCGTCGGTGTCCTTGGCCAGGCTCGGCTCCACCTCGATGGAGACCCGGCCGTCCATCCCGCCGGTGGCATCGAACACCGGCTTAAGGATGTCGGCGGCGTTGCGCACGTCGTCGGTGACGACCGCGGTGACGACATCCTGCAGCGGGGCGCCGCGGGCGGCCAGCTCGGCCACCTGCTGGTTGTAGGCGTCACCCTTCGCCAGGGCGGCGGCGAAGATCGTCGGGTTGGTGGTGACGCCGGAGATGTGCTTGGCCTTGATCAGCTCGGCCAGGTTGCCGGTCTTGATCCGGTCCCGGGACAGGTCATCGAGCCAGAGCGAGACGCCCTGCGCGGTGAGTTCGGCGAGTCGATCCCGCTGCTGATCGGTGGTGGTGGGGTCCTGGGTCATTTCTTCACTGTCCTTCCGGCCGGTCGCCGGGGCGATCCACGGTGGCCGGGTTGTCGAGCGTTGTTTCGTCGGCACGATTCTTGGCCGGCGGAGTGATGGTGACGGATGCTGCTGCACTGCTGGGGCCCGCCGCCCGTGCGATGACGGCCAACGATTCCTCCGCGGCTTCGACGACGGCGCCGGCGGTGATACCGAATTCCTTGTACAGCGTGGCGAAGTCGGCCGAGGCGCCGAAGTGCTCCAAGGAGACCGGCCGGCCGGCCGAGCCGATCCACCGGTACCAGGGCTGTGCGACGCCTGCCTCGACCGAGACCCGGGCGGCCACGGTGGACGGCAGCACCGATTCGATGTACTCGGCGTCCTGCCGCTCGAACCAGTCCAGACACGGCATCGACACCACCCGAGTCCCGATGCCCTTGTCTTGCAACACCTTTCGGGCGGCGACGGCGAGCTGGACCTCGGAACCAGAGCCCATCAGGATCACCTGAAGGGCGCCGTCGGCCTCGGCGAGTACATAACCACCACGGGCCACGCCCGCGGCGGCGGTGCCCTGCAGGGTCGGCACGTTCTGCCGGGTCAGCGCCAGCCCCACCGGCCCGGAGAACCAATCGTTCTGCTTCTCCAGCGTCGCCTTCCAGGCGAAGGCGGTCTCGTTGGCGTCCGCCGGTCGCACCATCGAAAGCCCGGGGATGGCCCGCAGCGCTGCCAGATGCTCCACCGGCTGGTGGGTGGGGCCGTCCTCGCCGAGCCCGATCGAGTCGTGCGTCCACACGTAGATCACCGGAGCCTGCATCACGGCGGCCAACCGCACCGCGCCACGCATGTAATCGGAGAACACCAGGAAGGTGCCGCCGTAGGGGCGGGTCGGGCCGTGCAGCGCGATGCCGGTGAGGATCGAGCCCATGGCGTGCTCGCGGATCCCGAAGTGCAGCGTGCGCCCGTACGGCTCGGCCTGCCATGCCTTGGTGGCGGCGCTCACCGGTCCGAAGGAATCCGCGCCCTCCATGGTGGTGTTGTTCGATTCGGCGAGGTCCGCGGAGCCGCCCCACAGCTCGGGCAGTACATCGGCCAGCGCCGTGAGCACCTCGCCGGAGGCCTTGCGAGTGGCGACGCCCTTGTCATCGGCCGGGAAGCTCGGCAGTTTGTCTGCCCAGCCGTCCGGCAGATCACGCGTGATCAGCCGGTCGAACAGGGCCTTGTTGTCCGGGTTCTTGCTCGCCCAGGCGTCGAAGGACGGCTGCCACTGCTGGTGTTGCTGCCGGCCGCGCTGCAGCAGCTCGCGGGTGTGGGCCAGCACGTCGTCATCGACTTGGAACGTCTGGTCTGGGTCGAAGCCCAGGATCCTCTTGGTCTCGGCAACCTCTTCGTCACCCAGTGCCGAGCCGTGGGCCTTCCCGGTGTTCATCTTGGTGGGCGCCGGGTAGCCGATGATGGTCCTGATGGCGATGAACGACGGCCTGTCCGTCACCGCCTTGGCGGCCTCGATCGCGTCCAGGATTCCGCTGACGTTCTCGCCACCCTCGACCAGCTGGGTATGCCAGCCGTAGGCCTGGTACCGGGCGACCACGTCCTCGGACAGGGCGATGTTGGTGTCGTCCTCGATGGAGATCTGGTTGTCGTCGTAGAACACGATCAGGTTGCCCAGCGCCTGCCGGCCGGCGATGGACGATGCCTCGCTGGTGACGCCCTCCTCCATGTCGCCGTCGGAGGCGATGGCGAAGATGTGGTGGTCGAACGGGCTCTGGCCCTGCGCGGTGTCCGGGTCGAACAGCCCGCGTTCGCGCCTGGCGGCCATTGCCATTCCGACGGCGGAGGCCAGCCCCTGACCCAGCGGGCCAGTGGTGATCTCCACGCCGCGGGTGTGGTGATGCTCGGGGTGCCCAGGGGTCTTGGAACCCCAGGTCCGCAGCGACTGCAGATCTTCCAGCTCCAGCCCGAATCCGCCCAGGTACAGCTGGATGTACAGGGTCAGGCTGGAGTGTCCGCAGGACAGCACGAACCGATCACGGCCGGCCCACTCGGTGTCGTTCGGGTCGTGCCGCATCACCCGCTGGAACAGCGCGTACGCCAGGGGGGCCAGCGACATCGCGGTACCGGGATGCCCGTTACCCACCTTCTGGACGGCGTCCGCCGCCAGCAACCGAACGGTGTTCACCGCCTTGGTGTCCAGGTCCGTCCAGTCGCCCGGAACATGCGCGGTGGTGAGTTCGGAGTTGGTGGGGCTGTCAGCCACGTCGGGCGACCTTCCTTCGACGAACATTCCCGGCTGCCGGTATCGCCGGCCGCGGCGGAGGAATACGAACGAATGCGGTACGGCGAGCGGAGGCGCCGTCCGGACCCGCGGAATCGACGGGTAGAGCCGGCACTTCCCACTTCGCCACCGAGCCTAGTCCGGCGGTCGGAAGCCCGCTCCCGCGGGATGAGCCCGGCGGGGCCGATCGCCGCCGCCCTCGCGAGGCCCCTACGATGACGGCGGAGCGGCAACGCACGGCGTGAGCGAAGAGGGGAGATCGCGGGCAGTGACGGTCGCAGGATCAGGTGCCGGTACCGAGCAGACACCCCCGCGAGAGGTGCTCCTGGACCCGGGCGACCTCCGCCCCGAGCCGGTCGACGGCGCCCTGGAGCGCCCGGCCGTCGGTGATGCCGTCGCGCCGGCGCAGCCACTGAGCATCCGGCAGCGCATCGGCGCCTACATCGCATTGACCAAGCCGCGGATCATCGAACTGTTGCTCATCACCACCATCCCCGCGCTGTTCGCCGCCGAGCGACGGGTCCCCGACCTGTGGCTGGTGCTGGCCACGATGGTCGGCGGCACCCTGGCCGCCGGCAGCGCCAACGCGTTGAACTGCGTGATCGACGCCGACATCGACGCCAAGATGCGTCGCACCAGGGTACGACCGCTGGCCAGGCACATCGTGACGCGGCGGGCGGCGCTGATCTTCGGGGTTGTCCTGGGGCTGCTGTCGTGCGGGTTCCTGTCGGTGTTCACCACCTGGCAGGCAGGGGTGCTCGCGGCGGTCGCCATCCTGTTCTACGTCTTCGTCTATTCCATCTGGCTCAAGCGCCGCACCTCGCAGAACATCGTCTGGGGCGGCCTGGCCGGCTGCATGCCGGTGATCATCGGCTGGTCGGCGGTGACCGGTGGGATCGGTTGGCCCGCATGGGTGTTCTTCGGCGTCATCTTCTTCTGGACGCCGCCGCACACCTGGGCGCTGGCGATGCGCTATCGCGACGACTATGCCGCTGCCGGCGTTCCGATGCTGCCGGTAGTGGCGCCGGAACGGGTCGTCGTCCGCCAGATCGTGCTCTACAGCTGGGCGATGGTGCTCTGCTCGCTGCTGCTGATACCGGCGTCGTCGTGGATCTACGCGGCGGCGGCCGTCCCGGCCGGGCTGCTGTTCCTGGCTGCCGCGCACCTGCTGCACCTGAAGGTGCTGCGCGGGGAGGCAGCCCGGCCGATGACGCTGTTCCATCTGTCGAACCTGTATCTCACGGTGGTGTCGGTGGTCTGGGCGGTCGATGCCGCCGTCGGTCTGAGCCCGTTGGGTCTGCCGTGGTGACTCGGGCCTCCGGCGCCGACGGCGCCGGAGACGGTGCCGACGGGTCCGCCGCTGACGCGGGATCCGGCACCCTGCGCCTCTCCGGCGGTGCCGACGACGCCGTGGCCTGGCTCCGACGGTTCCAGCACGAACGAGGCGAGTCGGTCGCCGTCGTTGATCACCTGGGGCGCTCGGGTGCGCGGATCGTGGCGATCGGGCCGGACGGCAGGTTCGGTGACGCGGTGGTGGAGTCCGTGGCGGCGGCGCAGGAGGTGTGCCGTCGGGCCGGTGTCCAGCTGAAGTCCTGGGACCTGGAGACGTCCGGCATGGTGGCCGTCAGTGCCGCCGATCGCGAGAAGATGGCCGGCACCGGTCGCTGACTCTGGCCATCCCTGGCGATGCCCGATCCTCCCCCCGGCGAGGATCAATCTCGCCTTCGAGGATCTGATTGTTGACTGTTGTCACTCTGTTCACCTGATGACCGAAGTCGATCCTCGCCGGCCGGGGAGGACTTCACCGCCGGCCGGGGAGGACTTCAGGGTGATGGGCGCTCACGGGTACCCACCACCATCCAGGTCGCAGTCGTTACCACGAGTACCGCTCCCAGCACGTGCGCCACCACCAGCGCTTCCGGCACCCCGATGGCGTACTGGATGACGCCCAGCAGTCCCTGGGAAGCAGTCACCGCCACCAACAACCAGCCGCGGTTGCGCAGCCGACGCGGGGCGCCGACCGCGAGGAAGCCGACCGTCAGCGCGATCAGCATGCCGAGATACAAGAACATCAGGTCGGCGTGCAGCTGGGCCAGCACCCGTACCGGCAGGCCGAGCCGAGGCGTGTCGACGTCACCGGCGTGCGGGCCGGCCGCTGTCACCAGGGTTCCCGCCACGCACAGTGCGGTCAGCACGCCCAGTGTCGCCTGCGCCAGCATCCGCAGCGGGGGCGGCACCACCGCCCGGGCGGGCACATCCGGCTCGCCGATCCGCGTCGCCGTGGTCAGCGCGAAGGACACCAGCACCAGGGAGACCAGCATGTGGGGGGCCACGGTCCACCAGCTCAGTTCCTGAGTGACGACCACGCCGCCCCACACCGCCTGGAAGAGCACGCCCATCGGGCCCACCGCAGCCAGCCGCAGCACAGCGGTGCGGCGCGGCCGGCGCGACCACAACAGCAGGAAGGTTCCCAGCGAAGCGACCAGCACCACACCGGTCAGCGTGCGGTTGGTGAACTCGATGGCCTGATGGACGCCGGCCATGCCGGCCCGATACTCGGGCGTCAGCGTGCCCGGCTGGCACTCGGGCCAGACAGCGCAGCCCAGACCGGATCCGGTCACCCTCACGGTGGCGCCGGTGACCGCGATCAGCCCGTTGGTGATCACTGCCGCCCAGGCGAAGGCCCTCAGCAGCCGGTCCGAGGACAGCAGGGTGCGCACGCCCCGCGGCAGCCGCCGGCGGATCCATGGTGCGGCTGCGGCTGCGGATTCCGCGGGGCCGTCCGCCCGCGGCGCTGGCCGTATTCCCGGTCGGGACCGCACGCCCGATCCGGCCGCCGACCCGGCATGGCCGGCACTCCCGGCACGGCCAGCGGGGCCGGTAGGGCCCGCACGGCCGGCACGGCCGCTCGAGGTCGGCGACCGGTCGTGGGTTGCCGTCATCGCTGATCTCCCATCACCGTGTGCTGTTGGCATGCTGTGGCTCCTGCTGCCGCCGTGTGCCGCACGGCGTCACTGCCACCGGAACCACCGTACGGTCGCCGCCCAGGCGGCCACCGCCCACACCAGGAGCACCGACCAGATGCGCAGCGTCGGCGCCGTGTCCTGCTGCAGCGCGGCACGCAATCCGTCGGACAGTGCGCCGACCGGGGTGAGGTCGCCGACGGCCCGCAGCCAGCCGGGCGCCGCCGTCAGTGGAACGACGACGCCGCCGAGGCCCACCATGGCCAGCCACAGCAGATTGGCCACCGCGAGCACCGCTTCGGCGCGCAAGGTGCCCCCGATCAGCAGGGCCATCCCGACCAGTGCGATCACTCCGAGCAGACTGACCGGGACGGCCAATGGCCAGCTGCCGGCCGGATGCCAGCCCAACAGCGCCGCGACGATGCCCAGAACGGCGAACTGACCGCAGACCACCGCCAGCACCGAACCGCACTTGCCGGCGAGCAGCAGCCATCGTGACATGCCGGCCGCTGCAAGACGTTGCAGCACACCGTATCTGCGATCGAAGGCGGTGGTGATGGCCTGACCGGTGAAAGCACTCGAGAGCAGCGCGAGTGCCAGGACACCCGGGGTTGCGGTGCCGACTCTCGGGTCGTCGAGTTCGATCAGCGTGGTCAGGGACAGACCCAGCAGCACCGCGACCGGAATGATGATCGCCAGCAGCAGCAGCTCCCCATTGCGGAGCTGGATCCGCAGCTCGGTGCGGGTAGCGGTCAGCGTCATCCTGCCCGGTGACGACGGCCGCGGATCGGGAGAGAAGGTACCGGGAGCGAACACCGCGCGGTCGGGAGTCCGGCCGGCCAGGCTGCCGTCGCCGGTCATGACCGAACCTGTCGTCCGGTGAGTTCCAGGTAGACCTCGTCCAATGAGCGCGCACCGGCGTGCAGGTCGGTCGGCATCACCCCGGCTTCGGCGCAGAACGCGGTGACCGAGGCCACCACCGCGGGAGTGATGTCGCCGGTGAGCCGGTATTCGCCGGCGGCCGTCTCGGCGGCCGCGACGGAGTCCGGCAATCTGTCGCCGAGCTCTCGGAGATCGAGTGCCGGGGCGGCGGAGAAGGTGAGTTGCGGCGCGCCTGCGGCGACCAGCTCGGCCGGTGAGCCGTCGGCGACCGATCTACCGTTGTCGATGATCAGCACCCGGTCGGACAGTCGCTGGGCCTCGTCGAGCAGGTGGGTGGTGAGCAGGATGCTCACGCCGTCGGCACGGGCGGCGGCGATCAGCTCCCAGACCAACCGCCGGGCCTGCGGATCCATCCCGGCTGTCGGTTCGTCGAGGATCAGCAGCTCCGGGCGCCCGGCCAGCGCCATCGCCAGGCTGAGCCGCTGCACCTGCCCGCCGGAGAGCCGCCGGACCGGCGTGCCCGCCACTTTCGTCAGCCCGAGAACGTCCAGCAGCCAACGGGTGTCGTGCGGTCGGGTGGAGCAGGCTGCCACCAGCTCGAGCATTTCGCCGGCTCGCGCCGACAGGTGCGCGCCGCCGGCCTGCAGCATCACCCCGACCCGAGGCCGGAGCCGGCGTCTGTCCTGCCACGGATCCATGCCCAGCACTCGGACGGTACCGGAATCGGGGCGGGCGAAGCCCTCGATCACCCCGAGGGTGCTGGTCTTGCCGGCGCCGTTCGGTCCGAGCACGGTGAGGACCTCGCCGCGACGGGCGGTGAACGACAGCGAGTCCACGGCCGTCACCGGGCCGTAGCGACGGCTCAGCCGCATCACCTCGACAGCTGGCCCGTCGATGCCGGCGGAACGAGAGGTGCTCACGACACCCGAGGGTAGGACCTGTGCACCGTCACCGGTGACCCGGGAGCCTGCGAACCCGGCGGCCGGGCCCGCGGAAGTCCGGTGCGCCACAACACGAAAAGGCCGAGTCCGGTGACGATCGTCGCGACCGCCACCGCCGACGCGATGGTGAACGGCGGAATCGTGCCGCCGTTGGGCATGATGATCAGCGAGTAACCGGCGGTGATCGCCACGGCAACGGCGCGGAACCGTCTGTCCTCGCCGGCGGCGGCCAGCGGCAGCGCCGCCCAGAGCAGGTACCAAGGCTGGATGACCGGCCCCAGCAGGACGAAGGCGCCCAGAGCCAGCCCCAGTCCGACGATCGGCTCCAGCCGGCCGCGCCAGGTCTGCCACATGATGCCGACGGCGACCAGAGCGCCGGCGAGGGTGCCCAGCGGCTGCATCACCGAAATCGCCGCCGCGGAGTGATCGCCGAGGCCGAGCAATATCCCGATCCGACCGGCACCGACGCCCATCGAGGTGGTCAGCGACAAGAACGACCGCACGCTTCCAGGTGCGCCCAGGCCGGCGATCCAGCCGAAACCGTAGCCGGCGATCCAGCTGACGATGGCGAACGTGCCCAGGGCGATCGACGCCACCAGCGCGGCCTGCCTTCCCAACTCACGCCAACCGGGCGAGCGCCGCAGTGCCAGCGCGATCACCAAGAAAGGCAGGGCCATCGCTGCTGTCGCCTTGACCGCCACCCCTATCGCGACGATGGCCACGCCGGCCACCCAGGAGCGGTCAAGTGCCACCACCAGCCCGGCCAGCATCGCCCCGATCATCAGCGCCTCGTTGTGACCGCCCGCGATCAGGTGGAACAGCACCAGCGGGTTCAGCGCACCCAGCCAGAGCGCAGCCACCGGGTCGATGCCGCAGCGGCGGGCAAGCCGGGGGAGGGCCCAGATGATGGCCGCTACTCCGACCAGTTCGACCAGCCGCTGCAGCAGCACGCCCGCCACCACATGCTGTCCGGTGACCGAGACGATGCTCCTGGCGATCAAGAGGTAGACCGGGCCGTATGGGGTCGGCGTGTGCTGCCACCTGGCGTCCACCTGATGCGCGAACACGTCGCCGTCACCGAGCACGTCGTACGGGCCGGAGTCGTACGGGTTGAAGCCGTTCACTGCCATCGACCCGACGGCCAGGTACGAATAGACGTCGCGGGAGAAGATCGGCGGCGTGACCAGGAACGGCACCGTCCACATGGCCAGCGTATGCGACAGCTGCGAGCGGGACAGCCGGCGCACCCTGCCCGGGGTGGCCAGCCGCCCGATCAGCAGCCAGGACATCACCAGCAGGCCCATGCCGGCATAAGACGTGGCCAGCGCCGAGGTGCTGAGCCTGGACATCAAGCCGAGCAGCCGGTTCCCGTCGACCGGATTGGGTACCGGAGTGGCCGCACCGTAGGACGAGGTGGAACCGATCATCATCAGCAGTCCGCCGACCGTCCCCCAGCGCCGCAACCGGCTCAGCTGACGCGATTCCTCCTCATCGAGCGGCGCCGCTGGCGGCAGCTGTTCGCCCAGCGGCTCTGCCGTCGTCACCCGCAGCAGTCTGCCACCCTGCCGCCCTCCTCCCGGCGAGGATCCACTTCGGCGACGAGGACCAACGTGTTGACTTCCGCCACACCGGTCACAAGTCAGCCGAAGACGATCCTCGCGCCGGGCTGTGGGCGACTCGGCGATGCCTGTCACCGCTCCGCACGGTGTGGTGAGGGTGCCCTTCTTTGAGATTCCGGAGCAAAAACGTCACACTGGTGTTGTGAAAACCATGCAGCGCTTCCCCGGGTCGGCGGCGGCTGCCGCGTCCGGGCTCGCGATGCGGATCCGTCCCGCCGACGTGGCGCGCGCCGGCGGATCCCCGGGAGCCGAGGGCGCAGGTCGCTCCGACGGCGGAACCAGGGCCGAGGTGATCCGGCTGCTGCTGGAGCGGCCTGCCACTGCCGGCGAGGTCGCGCAGCGGCTGGGCATCTCAGCGGCCGGCGTACGCCGCCATCTCGACGCGCTCGCCGACGAAGGCGCCGTCAGCTCGCGGGAGTGCCGCAACCAGCTCAAGCGGGGACGCGGCCGACCGGCTAGGGAATATCTGCTCACCCACGCCGGCCGGAGTCGGCTGCCGCACGCCTACGATGGCTTGGCTGTGCAGGCTTTGGAGTTCGTCGAACGGATCGGCGGCGAGGACGCTGTGCAAGCCTTCGCCCGCAGCCGGGCGGAGGCGCTGATCGATGCGCACCAGGCGGAACTGGCGGCCGCTCCGGACGCCGAGGCGAGGATCGTGGTGCTGGCCAGGGCGCTGACCGGGGCGGGCTACTCCGCCACGGTCGCCGAGGTCGGCGTCGGGCATCAACTTTGTCAGCACCACTGCCCGGTGGCACATGTGGCGGCCAGGTTCCCGCAGCTGTGTCACGCCGAACTTGACGTCTTCGCCGAAGCGATCGGCGGCTACGCCCAGCGGCTGGCGACCATAGCCCGCGGCGACTCGTTCTGCACCACCTTCGTCCCAGGCGCCAACTTTCTGCCAGGCACCGAACACGGGAATGCACGGCCGCAAGAAGTGCCAACAGTCAGCCGACAGGGAAGGAACCCCCTATGACCACCGCCGAACAGCAGATCAAGATCGATCCCGGCCTGTCGCAGGCTCGGATCGAACAGGCCAAGACCATCGATTCGCTCGGCCGGTATGCCTTCGGCTGGTCGGACAGCGACGTCGCCGGCGCCTCGGCTCGTCGTGGCCTCAATCCCGAGGTGGTGGCGGACATCTCGGCGAAGAAGAGTGAGCCGGACTGGATGCTGCAGCGCCGGCTGAAGGCGCTGAAGTTGTTCGAGCGGCAGCCGATGCCGTCCTGGGGCGCCGACCTGTCCGGCATCGACTTCGACAACATCAAGTACTTCGTGCGTTCGGGTGAGAAGCAGGCCGCGTCCTGGGAAGAGTTGCCCGACGACATCAAAAACACCTACGACCGCCTGGGTATCCCGGAAGCGGAGAAGCAGCGACTGGTCTCCGGCGTCGCCGCCCAGTACGAGTCCGAGGTGGTCTACCACTCCATCCAGAAGGAGCTGGAGGACCAAGGCGTCATCTTCCTGGACACCGACACCGCACTGAAGCAGCACCCGGAGATCTTCGAGCAGTACTTCGGCTCGGTGATTCCCAGTGGTGACAACAAGTTCGCCGCGCTGAACACCTCGGTGTGGTCCGGTGGCTCGTTCGTCTACGTCCCGCCGGGTGTGCACGTCGACATCCCGCTGCAGGCCTACTTCCGGATCAACACCGAGAACATGGGCCAGTTCGAGCGCACCCTGATCATCGTCGACGAGGGCGCCTACGTGCACTACGTCGAGGGCTGCACCGCGCCGATCTACAAGTCGGATTCGTTGCACTCCGCGGTGGTCGAGATCATCGTCAAGAAGGGTGGCCGCTGCCGCTACACCACCATCCAGAACTGGTCGAACAACGTCTACAACCTGGTCACCAAGCGCGCCAAGGCGGAAGCCGGCGCCACCATGGAGTGGGTTGACGGCAACATCGGATCCAAGGTGACGATGAAGTACCCGGCCGTCTGGATGATGGGCGAGCACGCCAAAGGCGAGGTGATGTCGATCGCCTTCGCCGGCGAAGGGCAGCACCAGGACACCGGCGCGAAGATGCTGCACCTGGCGCCGCACACGTCATCGACGATCATTTCCAAGTCGGTGTCCCGCGGCGGCGGTCGCACCTCCTACCGCGGGCTGGTTCAGGTGAATCCTGGTTCGCACCACAGCAAGTCGACGGTCAAGTGCGACGCGCTGCTGGTCGACACCGTTTCCCGCACTGACACCTATCCGTACGTGGACGTCCGCGAGGACGACGTGTCCATGGGCCACGAGGCCACGGTCTCCAAGGTCAGCCAGGACCAACTGTTCTACCTGATGAGCCGCGGGATGACCGAGGACGAGGCGATGGCGATGATCGTCCGCGGGTTCGTGGAGCCGATCGCCAAGGAGTTGCCGATGGAGTACGCGCTGGAACTGAATCGGCTGATCGAACTACAAATGGAGGGGGCGGTGGGGTGATCCGGTACCGCCTCCACGGCGGGGTGGGATGCGCGGGTAACCAGCCCTGCGCTCGTGCCTCGCTCCGGGCGGCCAGACCCATCCACGCCCTCGCATCCCACCCCGCCGCTCCGGCTCACGAGTCCGCGGCATTCCAGCCCGCGATCTGATGTGAAGAAAGAGAAATGAAGTGACTGTGACGACCGAGGCGCCGAATGTGGCCGGCGCTGTCGAAACCACAGGACGGATCAGCAAGCACCTGCATCCGGTCGGGTCCACTTCGGTGGCCGACCATCCGGTTCCGTCCGGTAAAGAGGAGCAGTGGCGCTTCACGCCGCTGCGCCGGCTGCGCGGGCTGCATGGCGATGCCGAGTTCAAGCCCGGCGCCACCCACTGCGAATGGACCAACCACGAGGGGGTGACGATCCGGTCGGTGGGCGGTTCTGCCCACGAGCAGGCCGAGGTGCGTGAGCTCCGCGGATCGTCCGGGTTCCTGCCCACCGATCGCACCAGCGCCCGGATCCTGGCCGAGGTCCCGTCGTCGCTGCTGGTGGATGTGGCGGCCGGTGCCGAGATCGCCGAGACCATCGTCGTCACGCTGTCCGGCACCGACTCGTCGGTGACGGAGGGGGAGCACATCCTGTTGCGGTTCGGGGCGAACTCCAAGGCCGACGTGGTGCTCACGCACGGCGGCTCCGCGACGATCGCGCAGGTGGTGGAGATCATCGCCGGCGACGGTTCCCAGGTGTCGGTGACCACCCTGCAGGAATGGGCCGGTGACACCGTTCACCTTGCGCATCATCACGTTTCGGTCGGGCGTGACGCCCGGGTCAAGCACGCCGCGTTGACCTTCGGCGGGGACGTGGTGCGGATATCAACCTCGGCGACCTTTGCCGGCCCCGGGGGTGACGTGCAACTGCTCGGCCTGTACTACGCGGACGCCGGTCAGCATCTGGAGCATCGGATCTTCATCGACCACGACGCGCCGCACTGCAAGTCAGATGCGTTGTACAAGGGTGCGTTGCAGGGCAAGTCGGCCCGCACCGTCTGGATCGGCGACGTACTGATCCGCAAGAGCGCTGAAGGCACCAGCACCTACGAGATGAACCGCAACCTGCTGCTCACCCAGGGCGCCAGGGCGGATTCGGTGCCGAATCTGGAGATCGAAACCGGCGAGATCGTGGGTGCGGGGCACGCCAGCGCCACCGGCCGGTTCGACGACGAGCAGCTGTTCTACCTGGCGTCCCGCGGCATCCCGTCCGACGTGGCCCGCCGCCTGGTGGTGCGCGGCTTCTTCCGCGAGGTTCTGCTGCGGCTCGGTGTCCCCGCCGTGGTCGAGCGCGCGTCGGCCACCATCGAGCGTGAGCTCGCCGTCACCGGCTATTGATAACCCGTCGGCCGACCGCCCCGCACCGAATCGTCTGAGGAGCAACTGAAATCCCATGACAACACTCGAGATCCGTGACCTGCACGTGTCGGTGATCACCGACGAAGCACCCATCCAGATCCTGCGGGGCGTCGATCTGACGATCGCATCCGGCCAGACGCACGCCATCATGGGGCCGAACGGATCCGGCAAGTCCACCCTGGCCTATTCACTGGCCGGCCACCCGAAGTACCAGGTCACCTCGGGCACCGTCACCCTGGACGGTGAAGACGTGCTGAAGATGACCGTTGACGAACGAGCCCGAGCGGGGCTGTTCCTCGCGATGCAGTACCCCGTCGAGGTGCCGGGGGTATCGATGTCGAACTTCCTTCGCACCGCGGCCACCGCCATCCGCGGCGAGGCACCGGCTATCCGCACCTGGGTGAGGGAAGTGAAGGAGTCGATGGTAGGACTCGACATCGACCCGGAATTCGCCGAACGCAGCGTCAACGAGGGCTTCTCCGGCGGCGAGAAGAAGCGTCACGAGATCCTGCAACTGGAGCTGCTGAAGCCGAAGATCGCGGTGCTGGACGAGACCGATTCCGGTCTTGATGTCGACGCACTACGGGTGGTTTCCCAAGGTGTCAACAAATTTCGGTCCGGGACCAACGGCGGTGTGCTGCTCATTACCCACTACACCCGGATCCTGCGCTACATCAAGCCTGATGCCGTTCACGTGTTCGCCGGCGGCCGAGTGGTCGAGTCCGGCGGGCCGGAGCTCGCTGACGAGCTGGAAGCCAACGGCTACGTCCGGTTCGCCGCCGGCGCATCGGCCTGACGGCATCGCCACGAGGAACCCAGGATGACGAGCACCGACGAAATCAGCGGCAGCGTGGCCGATTCCGCCGCGTTTGCCAGGCTGCGTGACGACTTCCCGATCCTGGATCGCACCGTTCGCGGCGGGAAACCGTTGGTGTACCTCGATTCCGGTGCGACCTCGCAGCGGCCGGCGACGGTGATCGACGCCGAACAGGAGTTCCTGACGCGGCACAACGGCGCGGTGAAGCGTGGCGCGCACCAGCTCGCCGAGGAGGCCACCGACCTGTACGAGCTCGCCCGATCGCGGGTCTGTTCGTTCGTCGGCGCTTCACGGGCGGAAGAGATCGTGTTCACCAAGAACGCCACCGAGGCACTGAATCTGGTGGCCTATTCATTTTCCAATGCCGGATTTCTCGGCGTCGGCGACCCGAGTTCCCGATTCGCCCTCGGCCCGGGCGACGAGATCGTGGTCACCGAGATGGAGCACCACGCGAATCTGCTGCCATGGCAGGAACTCTGCCGACGCACCGGCGCCCGCCTGCGGTTCATCCCGGTCAGCGAGGACTACCGACTGGATCTCACCTCGCTGCCCGATATCCTCACGCCCAGAACCAGAGTGCTGGCGTTCACCCACCAGTCCAATGTGCTCGGTACGGTGAACCCGGTCGAGGCGCTGGTCGCTGCCGCCCGCAAGGTCGGAGCGTTGGTAGTGCTGGATTGCTGCCAATCGGTACCGAACCAGCCGGTCGACCTGACTGCCCTTGGCGTCGATTTCGCGGTGTTCTCCGGGCACAAGATGTTGGGCCCCACCGGCATCGGTGTGCTGTACGGGCGCTACCAGCTGCTTGAGCAGATGCCGCCGTTCCTGACCGGTGGCTCGATGATCGAAGAAGTCTTCATCGACCACGCCACGTACGCGCCGCCGCCGGCCCGGTTCGAGGCCGGCACCCCGATGGCGTCGCAGGCCGTGGGACTCGGTGCAGCGGTGGACTATCTGGAGCACGTCGGAATGCGATGCGTCCGCGGCCACGAGGCGATGCTGACCGGCCATGCGCTGCAGCGGTTGTCCGCACTGGACGGGGTACAAATCTTCGGCCCGGCGTCGTCGACCGATCGTGGCGCAGCGGTGTCGTTCGTCGTGGACGGAGTGCACGCCCACGACGTCGGCCAGATCTTGGACAACGCCGGTGTGCAGGTGCGGGTCGGTCACCACTGCGCCTGGCCGTTGCACCGCCGATTCGGTCTCGCCGCGTCGGTCAGGGCCTCCTTCGCGTTGTACAACACGATCGACGAGGTGGAGGCGCTGATCGACGGAGTCATTGCGGCGCAACGATTCTTCCTGGGCGCCGACGTCGCCGCGGGGCGGCGGTGAGCGCCGTGCAGATGGAGCAGCTGTACCAGGAGATCATCCTCGACCACTACCGCGCGCCCCATCATCGCGGTCTGCGTGATCCGTTCCAGGCCGAGGTGCACCACGTCAACCCGACCTGCGGCGACGAGGTGACGCTGCGGGTGGAACTGGCCGATCCGACCGATGCCGGATCGGCGGTGGTGGACGTCTCCTACGACTCGGTCGGCTGCTCGATCTCGCAGGCGGCGACCTCGGTGATGACCGACCTGGTGATCGGCCGCGGGCTGCCGGAGGCATTCGCAGTGCTGGACGATTTCACCGACATGGTCACCAGCAGGGGAACCGATTCCGGCGACGAACAGGTGCTGGGCGACGGGGTCGCCTTTGCCGGAGTGGCGAGGTATCCGGCGCGGGTCAAGTGCGCATTGCTCGGCTGGATGGCGTTCAAGGACGCGGCGACCCGAGCTGTCACGGGCTCGGGACACAGGACAGATGGCACAGCGATGGACAACGAGGGAGCACAGCGATGAGCGAGATCACGACGGACACCCAGCCACAGGACCGGGCCGGCCGAAGCGCAGCGGATCTGGACGCTGCTGGCGCCTCCCAACCGCCGGCGACTGCACCGGCGGCGGCGGGCACTGCATCCGTCGATGATGCGCTGGAAGCGTTGAAGGACGTGGTCGATCCGGAGCTCGGCATCAACATCGTCGATCTCGGCCTGGTCTACGACGTGGTGATCGACTCGTCGAACACCGCGACCATCGACATGACCCTGACCAGCGCCGCCTGCCCGCTCACCGACATGATCGAGGATCAGGTGCGCGCAGCCCTGACCGGCGACGGCCTGGTCGACGACTTCCGGATCAACTGGGTCTGGATGCCGCCGTGGGATCTCACCCGGATCACCGACGACGGCCGTGACCAGCTACGCGCCCTCGGCTTCTCCATCTGACCCCGGGGCGTCGGCCGCCGCCTGCCTACCCAGCCCGGCTGACCCTCGACTGCGCCCGGTTCCCGCCCGGCGAGGATCGACTTCGTGTACGAGGATCAACGTGGCTCGTTCTGTCACTCCCGCCCCATCTGATAGGAAGTTGATCCTTGCCGCAAGGGGGACTCGGGCGGCGCCGCAAGGGGACTCGGGCGGCTTCGTCGTCGAGAGGTCGATCGAAGCGTCGCGGGGAAACTGATCGAACCCGCATTTGCGCGAGCGAGCGAGAACGTGGTCGAGGTTCTGCAACGCCAGTGACCGTTCATCCCGCAATGGGGACCGACACCCATTCGGGACGTTCAAGCGACCAACCCGTCGGCACCGGGCCAGCGGCGCCCCGCTGCCGGATTGCTGCAGCCGCCCGACGGATGATCTCCTCGCGGTGGTATCTGGCAACCCAGTAGTTATAACGCTCCACCAGAAATCCCTTGGTGCGCAGCCAGCGTTCGCGTTCCACCTGTGCTTCGACCACCCGATGTGCGTCGGCGCGGTCGTTCACCTTCAGAGCCCCATCGCCCTCCAGAACCACCCCGGACTCGGGAAGGAGATGATCGACGCGGACAGCTCGATGGCGATCGTGGATCCACACATTGGACAGGGGCACCGGCCGGCCGGTTTCGATGAACGCCAATCGGCCGAGCGACTCAAGTGGAGACTCACTCCGGGGATCGCCGTGTTCGATGGCCCAGAAGACCCTCCGAATGCCCGGGTAGTTCCTCATTTCGAGAGCAAGTCGCGACAGCTCCGGGCGACTGACACCCAGGCGAAGTACGTGGTCGATGACCACCAGCGCCTCCTCGGCGGGGGCGTAGCGAATGGTGTCCACGGCTGTGTACGCGATACTGGTCACCCGTGCTCGGTCTCGGACCCATCGGTGAACTTTGGGTAGATGGCCGGTGCGAACACGGCCGCTCGGCGTTCGATCGGGTCCTCGATGCCCTGGGCCGTGGCGACGAGCCATCGGCAATGTCGGCGGCTCGATCACACTCGGCAAGCCCAGGACCGATTGCGCCGAGGGGCCGCACAGATGTACCTCATCCGATGTTCCGAGCACGAACCCGATTGACCGGAGTCGGTATTGCTCCCACACATCGGCGCCTTTCAGCTGCGCGGTCTGCACGAAAGAGCCGCGTCCAACTCGGGTCAGGAGATGTCCGCCGGCAGCACGCCGAAGCGCGTCTCGAGGAACGCCACTCGAGTCTGCATCGCCCAGGGTGATCACTGACCCATGGGTGTCGAATAGCTCGTGGATTCTGGTGTCGAGGTGTCGATGGCTCATTGGTCGACGGTGCCGTGAGCTGCGGACGTGCGCCGGGAGCAGGTCGGCAGAATGTGGACCGCTGGTGCTGTGTGGACAACCCTTCGGCGAGGATCGACTACCGTCAATGTGGGACGGGTGGGACACGACGGGACAAGAAAGTCCTCGCCGCCGAAGTCGATCCTCGCCGGGGGATAGGTTTCGGGGGTGGATGCGCGACTGCGGCGGAGGTGCGCAGAGGGTGACGAGGTGGACGACGATCTCGCGGCGGCGTCCGAAGGCGCTTTCCGGATCGATCTGGAGCGGATCAGGTTCTCGCCCTACTTCTCCAGGCTGGCGGCCGTCACCCAGGTGATCTCGCCGGGTGCACTCGGAAATGTGGTGAACAACAGGCTCACCCACACGGTCAAGGTCACCGCGGTTGCCAGGGCGATCGCCATCGCCATCCGCGGCGGCGAAAGCGGTTCTCTGGCAACAGGTCTGGGAGGCTGCGATCCGGTGGTGGTGCAAGCGGCCGCATCGGCCCACGACCTGGGTCATCCGCCGTTCGGGCATCTGGGTGAACGGATGCTGGACCGGCTGGCCCGGTCGCGGTTCGGCCTCGCCGATGGCTTCGAGGGCAATGCGCAGACATTCCGGATCCTCACCGAGTTGGACGTGCACGGCCGGGCCGACGACGGTCTGAACTTGACCGCGGCGGTCAGGGCTGCGGTGCTCAAGTACCCGTGGGCGCGCTTCGGTTTTCCGGATCCGCATCCATCCGAGGCGGACCTGCCCCCGAAGGGTGCCGGCCCCACCCCGGACGCACCAGGCTCCGGCAAGTTCTCCGCCTACGTGCTGGACGTCTCCGAGATGGCCGACGTGCTGGCCGCGTATCCGAAGATCTCGCCGTTTCGGCAGACCGTGGAATGTTCGGTGATGGATGTCGCCGACGACATCGCCTATTCCCTGCACGATCTCGACGACTTCCACCGCGCGGGGGTGCTGCAGCACGCGGCGATCGCGGCGGAGTTCCGTACCTGGGCCAGGCAGCGAGCGGAGTTGGCGGCTGCGCCGCCGGACAGGCTGTTGGATGAGGAACGGCGTCCCGGTCGCAGCCTCGAGCTGCTCAGACGACGTCTGTTGCGCAAGGACCCCTGGGTCTTCGACGACGAGATCTTCGCCACCGCGGTCGGCAGGGTCGCCGGCGATCTGGTCGACGGTTTGCTTGCCGTTCCGTTCGACTCATCCATGGCGGCCGAACGTTCGGTGGAGGCATTCACCGGTTCGTGGATCACCCATCTCCAGGGATCCATTGTGGTGCAATTGGATCCGCACCCGCGCTCGTCCCACGTGGCGCTCGATCGGCAAGCCTGGCACGAGGTGACGGTGCTGAAATTCGTGCATCAGCGGTTCGTGCTCGACCGCCCCGATCTGGCAATGTTCCAACGTGGTCAGGCCCAGCTACTGACGATTCTGGTTGGTGGTTTCGAGTCGTGGCTCACTGATCCGGTGGACGCCGCCAGGGCCCCGCGAAGGTTGCTGGACCTGGTGGAACTGGCCACCGCCGGATACCGGGAGATCGCCGGGGAGCGACCGGATCTGCTGATCAGCCCGACCGGTGAGCCGACCACCGGGCCCGACGACCTGGTGCGCCTGGGCCGTGGGCGCGGCATCATCGATTTCGTGGCGTCGTTCACCGATGACGAGGCGGTCCAGCACGGCGCCACCCTGTCCGGTGGTTCGCCACGGTTCCGCGGCGGCAGCACGGTGTGACCGCAAAGCCGAAGCAGGCCGGCGGTGGTGGCCGATCGCTCGAGGTGTCGCCCCGGCGGTTACCGGGATGGGTCACCCGATTCGGGCTGCGCAACAACGGGATCACAGGCATCATCGCCGATGACCAAGGTGTCACCGTGACGGCGGTCGAGGGCAACACCGCCCGTATCGACGTGCCCTTCCCGCCGATGTCAATCGGACACCGGGAACCGATCGAGGCGATCATCGATCACTGTGCCGGAATCGGCAGCATCGGACTGATACTGGTGCGCGCCGGCGCGCACTCACTGGGTATCTGCCGGGACGGGGTGGTGAATGCCTCCTCCACCGACACCCATTACGTACAAGGAAGAACCGCCGCCGGCGGCTGGTCGCAACAGCGGTATGCCCGGCGGCGTGCCAACCAGCTGGGCGCGGCACAGGGATCAACGGCCGACGCAGCGGCCAGGTTGCTGACCGGCGTGTCGCTGGCGGCTCTGGTCGTCGGTGGGGACATCCGGAGCATCACCGCGGTACTTCAGGACAGGCGGCTCGCCGGGCTGATCATGTTGCCGCGTCGTGAGTTTCGCGACATCAGCGAACCCCGCAGAAGGGTGCTGGACGAAGTCGCCCGGCGCAGTCTGGACCTGTCGATCACTGTGCGTGGCCCGCTGGCCGGTGGGCGCTGAGCCGGCGACCCCGCTGACCCGGCGGGCTGTCATGGCCGGGCGCGCTGCATTCAGCCGCGCGGGATCGTGTCGCTCCCCGGCGTCCGGCCGTGATGGGCACCGGTCCGGCCCCGTCCGGCCGCGGGGTCGGCCGCTCCGGGTCCAAGCGACGTGTTCGGGCATCCAGGCCGGTCAGCGCGAGCCGGGCCGCATCTTTCGCCAGGAATCTGAGGTAGCAGCCGTCCCGGAATAGGGATCGTGTCCGATGCCGCCCGCTACCTCAGCCGCCGAGAGTCGTGGATGTCAGTCGATGACGGCTGACGACAGGGACGAAAGGCAGGTCGAGAATCATGTTCGACGCATACACCGCGGAGATCGCCTACCGGCACCAGCAGATCGCCGCCGGCTGGCGTAGAGGCACTTCCCGGCGCTGGTTCCGTCGCCGCCCGGCTGCCGTGCGCACCCGGGCGGACCGCGCGACGGTCCGGAACGGCCGGCATCCAGGCGCCGTTCCCACGGCCGGGGCATGACGGCCCCGGCCCAGCGCCCGGCTGGACAGCCGACGGCCCAGGCAGCGGTGCGAGCCCGCTCGTTACCCATACCCGGCGGTCACCGAGCGTGCGGCCGGCACCGGACGCCCGGCCGGCACCACACACCGCGAAGACCCCGCCGGCACCGGACGCATCGCCGGCACCGGGGGCATCGCCGGCACCGGGGGCACCGCCGGCACCGGACGCACTGTCGGTCCCGCACACCATGATGGAGGGCGTGGCTGTCGACCGCATCACCGCGCCGCTGATCGGCCGGGGCGCCGAGCTCGTCGAACTCCTGGGGGCTACCGGGATCGGCGATGCACCGGCCGACGACGCAGCCGGCGGCCAGACACCGGGCGGCGGTGGCTCGGTACTGCTGGGCGGGGACGCCGGGGTGGGCAAGACGCGATTGCTGGCCGAACTGCGGTCAGCGGCAGCGGCCGCCGGCATGCGGGTGATGGTGGGCCACTGCATCGACTTAGGGGACGCGGCGCCGCCCTACCTGCCATTCAGCGAAATGTTCTCCCGGTTGGCCACCGAGGATCCCGGAACGGCTCGGCAGCTCGCGCAGCAGCATCACGCCACCTCCCGGCTGGCCTTCCGGATCGCCGACTCCGCGACGGCGCCGATCGGCCGTGGCGATCTGCTCGACGACGTGCATTCCGCGCTGTCCGAATTGGGGGCCGGCGGGCCGGTGCTGGTCGTCGTCGAGGACGCTCACTGGGCCGACCGGTCCACCCAGGACATGCTCAGCCTGCTGCTCACCCGCGGGTTCGACGTGCCCGTCAGCATCGTGGTGTCCTACCGCACCGACGACCTGCACCGGCGTCATCCGCTCCGACCCGCACTCGCGCAGTGGTCGCGGCTGGGCCAGGTGCACCGGATGCTGCTCCCGCCGCTGTCCGATGCCGATGTCAGCGGCCTGGTGCGCAGCCTGCATGCGGAACCGCTGGCCGAGTCGACCGTCCACGGCATCGTCAGCCGAGCGGAGGGCAACGCCTTCTTCGCCGAGGAACTGGTGGGTGCGACCGAGGCGGGCGTCGGCAGGGTGCCGGACGATCTCGCTGGTCTGTTGCTGATCCGACTGGACAGCCTGGACGACACCACCAGATCGGTGGTCAGGGCCGCCTCGGTCTCCGGACGCCGGGTGCCGCATGCCCTGCTCTCAGCGGTGGTCGGACTGCCGGCGGACGCCCTTGACACCGCGGTGCGGACGGCCGTCGAGCGGAACATCCTGGTGCCGGCCACCAACGGATACTCGTTCCGGCATGCGTTGCTGGCCGAAGCCGTCTATGACGACCTGCTGCCGGGGGAGCGGACGCGATTACATGCGGCCTACGTCCGCGCCCTGAGTACCGCCGGTCAGGACGCCGACGCCGCCGACGTGGCGCGGCACGCCCGCGCCGCCCGCGACCTGGAAACGGCAGTCAGGGCCGGCATTCGGGCCGGGGCAGAGGCGATGGAGGTCGGCGGCCCGGACGAGGCAGCGCAGCAGTACGAGCATGTCTTCGAGGTGGTGCAGCGGACCCCGGACCTGGCTCCGGACATCGACCGCATCGATCTGCTGGCTGCCTGGGTGGATGCCCTGATGGCCGCCGGCCAATCGGTTCGGGCGATCTCGGTGGCCCGGCAGCAGGTGGAGCAGATGGGAGAGGGGTCGGAACCTGTCGACCAGGCAAGGGCGCTTGCGGTGATGGCCGGCGCCGCCCTGATCGAGGATTCCTGGCTGGCGTTGGAAACCGCGCGGGAGGGGTTGTTGCTGGTGCCCCCGGAACCGAGATCGGACTCGACGGCGATGCTGTCGAGTCGGACCAGGGCCCGGCTGTTGTCGGTGTCCGCCAGGGCCAGCCTTGGCTATCGCCGGCTGGACGATGTCCTGGAAGCCGGCGCCGAAGCCATCGACCTGGGGGAGAGGCTCGGAATGACGACGGTGGTCGCGGACGTCACCACCACCCTCGCCCGTCTCAAGGAGTACACCGGCGATCCGAAGTCCTCGGCGACCTCATTGGAAAATGTCATCGACGCAGCGGTGGCCCGAGGCGACACGTCCGCCGAGCTCCGGGCCCGTCACCACCTCGGCGGCGTGCACCTGGGCGAGGGAGACCTGGCCCTGGCCTTCGCCGCCTACCGGACCGGCGCGGAGCGGGCGGCGCAACTCGGGCGTCCGTGGGCCCCCTACGGCATCGACTCCAGGGTGCTGGCGGCGATCTGCGCCCACATGAGCGGGGACTGGCAGTCCGCCGAGGAACTGGTGGATGTCGCCGGCAGCAATCCGCCGGCCATTGCCGAAGCCGGACTCGGCGCCGCCGAGCTGCTGCTGGCCGCCGGCCGGGGTCGATCGGATGCAGTGGCCGGGCTGGACCGGATCCGGCAGTTCTGGACGTTCGACGGGCTGATCGCCGTGACCAGCGCGTTCGCCGCCATTGACCTGTACGGGGACGCCGGAGATCTCGATGGGGCGATCGCGGTGCACGACGAGGCTGTCGCGTTACTCACCCAGATGTGGGAGCACCACGGCTATCCGGCGCGGGTCCGGTTGTCGGCCCTGCTGCTGGCTCACCTCGCCGTCCGAGCTGCCGTGGCCGGACAGAGCGAACGTCAGTCCCTGTTCGAACGGGGACAAGTGCTGCTGGCCGACGCGCGGCAGGCTTACGCGAGGAGCGCGGATCAGCCGCAACAGGTGGGACCCGAGGCGCGGGCATGGGCGGCGAGGGCGGACGCCGAGTTCGCCCGACTCAGTTGGATCGCCGGCATCGAGCCTGTGGACGCCGGGGAACTCGCCGCTCGGTGGGAAACCTCGGTTGAGGAATTCGTCCGGTTGGGTAATCGGTTCGAAGAGGCGCGCAGCCGGACCAGATGGGCGGCAGTGCTGCGATCCGGTGAACCGAAGCGTGCCAGCCAGCAGGCCGACATCGCCGCCGCCATCGCGACCGAGCTGCGGGCCGTACCGCTGCTCGACGAACTGCGATCCGTCGTGGGGTCGGCCGGGCGATCCGCGGGGCCGGCCGCCCGGTCCGTCACCCACAGGGCCGGCCTCACCCAGCGGGAGGCGGAAATACTGGCATTGGTGGCCGAGGGTCGCAGCAACGGAGAGATCGGCAAGCGTCTGTTCATCAGCACCAAGACGGTCAGCGTGCACGTCTCCAACGTTCTGGCCAAGCTGGGTGCGTCGGGGCGCACCGAAGCGGCGGCGATCGGCCGCGACCGGGGGCTCATCTGATCGGAGATGTCCTGGATCACCAGCAGTGGGTCGTCGCCGTGTCGGTGAAGGAGCTCGCCCCCCGGTAGAATCGGGCCACGTGATCACCGCAACCAGCCTCGAATTGCGGGCCGGTACCCGGATCTTGCTGGCCGACACCACGTTGCGCCTGCAGGCCGGCGACCGGGTCGGTCTGGTGGGGCGCAATGGTGCGGGCAAGACCACCACCCTCAAGGTGCTCGCCGGCGAGGGCCAGCCGTACTCGGGCAGCGTGAACCGCACCGGTGACATCGGATATCTCCCGCAGGACCCTCGCGAGGGCGACCTGACGATCACCGCGCGGGACCGGGTGCTGTCTGCGCGGGGCCTCGACGCGCTGGCCGCCCAACTGGAGAAGGTCCAGATCCAGATGGCCGAGCTGGCTGCTGGACCGGACCGGGACGCAGCCGTCGAGCGCTACGGGCGCATCGAGGAACGCTTCTCCACGTTGGGAGGTTATGCCGCCGAGTCGGAGGCCGCCCGGATCTGCTCCAACCTCGGGCTGCCGGATCGGGTGCTGATACAGCGGATGGAGACGCTGTCCGGCGGCCAACGCCGCAGGGTCGAGCTGGCCAGGATCCTGTTCTCGGCGGCCGATTCCGGCACCGCCGGTGACACCATGCTGCTGCTTGACGAGCCGACGAACCACCTGGACGCGGACTCGATCGGCTGGCTGCGCGATTTCCTGAAGAGCTACCCCGGCGGGCTGATCATCGTCAGCCACGACGTGGAACTGCTGGCAGCGGTGGTGAACAAGGTGTGGTTCCTGGACGCGGTGCGCGGCGAACTCGATGCCTACAATATGACCTGGCAGCGGTATCTGGATGCCAGGGCGACCGACGAACAGCGCCGTCGCCGCGAACGCTCCAACGCCGAGAAGAAGGCCGGCGTGCTGCTCACCCAGGCCGCCAAGCTCGGCGCCAAGGCCACCAAGGCCACTGCCGCCCATCAGATGGCACGGCGAGCCCAGCAGATGATGACCGCCCTTGACGACGTGCGGGTCGCCGACAAGGTGGCCCGGATCCGGTTCCCGTCTCCCGCGTCGTGCGGCCGGACCCCGCTGACGGCCAAGAACCTGTCCAAGGCCTACGGCTCACTGGAGGTGTTCGCCGGCGTCGACCTGGCGATCGACCGCGGAAGCCGGGTGGTGATCCTCGGACTGAACGGCGCCGGGAAAACCACCCTGCTCAAGTTGCTGGGGGGCCAGGAGGCGGCCGACACCGGGCGGACCGTGCCGGGACACGGACTCAAGCTCGGCTACTTCGCGCAGGAACACGACACCCTTGACCTGGATGCCACGGTCTGGGAGAACGTCAGACACGCGGCACCGGACACCGGCGCTCAAGAGCTTCGCAACCTGCTCGGCTCGTTCCTGTTCACCGGAGAGCAGCTGGAGCAGAAAGCCGGCACCCTCTCCGGTGGCGAGAAAACCCGGCTGGCGCTGGCGGGTTTGGTGTCCTCGGCCGCCAACGTGCTGTTGCTCGACGAACCCACCAACAACCTGGATCCGGCGAGCCGGGAACAGGTCCTCGATGCGCTGCGACGGTTCGAGGGAGCGGTGGTGCTGGTGACCCACGACCCCGGAGCCGTCGTGGCGCTGGACCCGGAGCGGGTCATCCTGCTGCCCGACGGCACCGAGGACCATTGGTCACCCGATTACCTCGACCTGGTCGAGCTGGCCTGACCGCCGACCGGTCCCCGCAACCCGATCACCGGTTTCGGTAGCGGGAAGCCCCGAGCTGGCCGATCATGGACCGGACAGCGATTTCCTGCGCCGGTCGGCGGTGCCTGCATCAGCACACCGTTACCAGGGCCGGCGCAGCGCCGCGCATCGGAAGGGGTTGTGCCATGGCAACCAGCAGGTCGACCAAGAGTGCCTCACCCGGGACGGCGCGCACTGCGTCCACCCGGACGAAGGGCAGCGCCTCGCCGGGCGCGGCGCTGCGGAAAGGAACCCGGATCACCGGAACGGACAGGGACGCGCTGACCGCCAGGATCCGCAAGCGGTATCTGTCCGGAGAAAGCATCAGATCGGTGGCGGCGGATCTCGGTCGTTCCTACGGTTTCGTCCACCGGATCCTGGTGGACGCCGACGTGACGTTGCGAGGACGGGGCGGGGCGACTCGCACCAAGAACACCAGGAAGAAGTAACCGCTCCCCGCGATCGGCACCCACTGGTCGGGCCCCCGGCCAGCGCCGACATCAGGTCGAGAGCGACGTGCTGATGGCCGCCGCCGGTCGGATCGGCCTGGTCGCGGTCCTTCTCGCCGCGCGCTTCGGCCCGATAGCTCTGCTCGCGCGCAACCGGGTATCCGACCAGCGCCGGGGCCGACTTCGGATCGGAAGCCGGTGCAGCGCAGAAGCTCTGCTGATCCGCGGCCACCACCTCACCGCGACGGCGATCCAGCAGTGCGGAAGATCAGCGGGGTCTTGAAGCCAGCGCCCACCGAGTACCACCGGACGCACGGGCAGGCTCACCACTCGACCGGAGCTGAGTTGCCCTCGGTGGCAGGCTGGAGCCATGTCGCCAGCCACGCCGTCCGGAATTGCGCCGGATCACGCCGCCGGGGCGCCGGCCGATAGCCGACTCGACGTCATCATGCAGGGCACGGTCTTCCTGGACATCGTGCTCACCGGGCTTCCGGGGCTGCCGGTCGCCGGGACCGAGGTGTTCGCCGACGGAATGGGCTCGTGCCCGGGAGGAATGGCGAACTTGGCGGTGGCAACTGCACGCCTCGGACTGAGCACCGGATTGGCCGCAGCCTTCGGTGATGACTCCTACGGCGACTTCCTCTGGACGACGCTGGCGGACCAGGAAGGCATCGACCTGTCGGCGTCCCGACGGTTCGACCGCTGGCACTCACCCGTCACCGTGTCGATGGCCGTCAACCGAGACCGGGCGATGGTCACCCACGAACATCCGCCGCCGGTTCCGCTGGATCACCTGCTCGACGATGCGCCGGCGGCCAGAGCCGGTGTGGTGCATCTGGGTGCGGACAACGGCCGGTGGACGCAAAAGGCAGCGGCGGCAGGGACTCTGCTGTTCGGCGACGTCGGCTGGGATCCCAGCCAGCAGTGGCCGGAGACGGTGCTGGCAGATATCGGACGCCTGCACGCTTTCCTTCCGAACAGCACCGAGGCGATGGCATACACCCGCACCGAGGATCCGCGGGCAGCACTGATGGTGCTGGCCGATCTGGTGCCAACGGTCATCGTCACCTGCGGCGGACAGGGTTCGATCGGTCTCGACGGAGTCAACGGGGAAGAGGAATGGGTTCCGGCGCTTCCGGTGAACAGCGTCGACGCCACCGGCGCCGGCGACGTGTTCGCCGCCGCCTTCATCCTGGGAACCCTCCGGGAATGGCCGCTGCGGCAGCGGATGGCCTTCGGGAACCTGTGCGCCGGATTGGCCGTGCAGCAGGTCGGTGGATCGTTGGCCGCGCCGGGGTGGGGGGACATCGCCGACTGGTATGTCACGGTCAAGCAGCGGTCGGAGGCCGGCTCGCGACCCGCTCTCGCTCTGCGTCACAGCTACGGGTTCCTCGACGAGGTAGTGCCCGGGAACGCCCTCGACACTGCCCACGGCGCCGGCCCTGTTCGCCGGGCGAGTGCGACCATCGCCCGTTTCTCGGACGCCTGATCGCGGCGTCCGACCACTGAGCCGGGGCACCGCGAGGCCGCCCGCACCCACGCGATCTACGCTGTTGTGCACCCGTCATCACTCGGACGTTCACCCTCCAGGAGACCCTCATGACCCCAATCGACCATGGCGGTCCCGGTGTTCCCGCACCGCTGAACCGGCGGAAGTTCTTCGCTATCGGCGGCAGCCTGGCGGCGGCCGGTGTTCTGGCCGCCTGCGGCGGGAACACCGGTCGCGCAGGCACGTCGACAGCGGGGCAGGCGGGCTCGGCTGCGGAGTCGTCGTCGGCGGCGGGCGGTTCCAGCTCCGCGGCGAGTGCTTCCATCTCGACGGCCGGCGGCTCCAGCGCAGCGGCCGGTGGCAAGCCGACGCTCAACCAGTGGTATCACCAGTACGGCGAGGAGGGAACGAAGGCGGCCGTCGAGAAGTACGCTGCGGCCTATCCGGCAGCGACCGTGAAGGTTGGCTGGTTCCCCGGCGACTACGACTCCAAGATCGCCTCGGCGCTGCTGACCGCCGGCGCCCCCGACGTGTTCGAGGCGGGTAACGGTCCATCGATCGATGCCATCCAGGGCGGCCAGGTGCTGGCGCTGGACGAAGTGCTGGGGGCCGCGAGGAGCGACTTCACTCCGTCGCTGATCGAAAGGATGACGTACAAGGGCAAGCTGTACGGCATTCCGCAAGTGGTCGACATGCAGCTGCTGGTCTACCGGAAGTCGATGCTCGCGGCCAAGAGCATCAAGCCGCCGACCACTTTCGACGAGCTGGTGGCCGCCGCCAAGGCGCTGACCGCAGGCGATCTGAAGGGCCTGTTCCTCGGCAACGACGGCGGTGTCGGCACCATGGTCGGGCCGTCACTGTGGTCGGTCGGGGCGGACTATCTGACGAAGGACAACAAGGTCGGATTCAGTGTTCCAGCGGTGGCCAAGGCGCTCGGCGGGCTGCACGGGCTGTTCACGTCGGGGAGCCTGCTGCTGGGTGCGCCTACCGACTGGTCCGCACCCGACGCCATCACCACCGAACTCTGCGCGATGCAGTGGACGGGCCTGTGGAACTTCGCGACCATCCAGAAGGAGCTGGGCGACGACTTCGGTGTGCTGCCATGGCCGAAGTTCTCCGCCAATGGCGCTGGCGCGGCCAGTGTGCCGATCGGAGCCTTCGGGTCGTGCGTATCCGCGAAGTCCAAGAACCCGGATGCCGCAAAGGCGTTCGTCAAGTGGCTGTGGGTGGACAACACCGCCGACCAGATCGATTTCGCGCAGAGCTATGGGTTCCATGTGCCCGCCCGGGCCAGCCTGGCGGACAAGGCGGACAAGCTCAAGTCGGGTGCGGCCGCCGACGCGGTCAAGATCCTGCAGCAGAACGGCCACGCCCAGACCCCGCTGCTGTGGACTCCGGCGTCCGGTACCGCGATGGCGGATGCTGCGGCCAGGATCATCAAGGACGGCGCGGACCCGGCGAAAGAGCTGACCGCCGTCGCCGGCAAGGTGCAGGCCGAACTCAAGCGCGTCACCAAGTAACACCGAGCGGCCAATCGTGACCACCACGCCGTCGACCCGTTCCGCGGTCCCGTCCGGCGAGGACCGCAGTGCCCGGCGGTACGGCAGCGGCCGCCGGGGATCAACGCTGGGTCAGCGGCTGCATGGCCCGCAGAACCGCAATCTGTGGTTCTGGACGTTCGTCGGACCGTTCGTGCTGGGCTTGATGATCTTCGTCTACATCCCGATCGCCTGGAGCGTGTACCTGTCGTTCTTCGACGCCCGGAACACCGTCACCCCCACCGATTTCGTCGGTATCGAGAACTACCGATTCATGCTGACCGACCCGGCATTCCTGGCCAGCCTTGGCACCTTCGCGGTGTTCGCGATCTTCATCGTCCCGGTGACCTTCGGGTTCTCGCTGGCGCTCGCGCTGGCGGTCAACCGCACCCGGTGGTTCCAGGCCTTCTACCGATCCGCCTTCTTCCTGCCGACCGCCTGCTCGTATGTGGTGGCAGCGCTGATCTGGCGGATGACGATCTTCAACGGGGTGCGCTCGGGACTGGCAAACACGGTGCTGGGCTGGTTCGGCCTTGGCAACGTCGCCTGGCTGTCGGTGACGCATCCGCCGTGGTACTGGCTGGTGCTGGTGACGCTACGGCTGTGGCTGCAGGTGGGGTTCTACATGATCTTGTTCCTGGCGGGGCTGCAGCGGATCCCGACGGTCTTGTACGAGGCGGCGGCCATCGACGGCGCGAAGGCCGGGTGGCAGACGTTCCGTTACATCACCTTCCCGCAACTGCGGGCGACGTCGGTGGCGGTGCTGGTGTTGTTGCTGATCAACGCTTTCCAGGCGTTCGACGAGTTCTACAACACGCTGTCCAACTTCGGCAGCTACCCGCCGTACGCCCGCCCGCCACTGGTCTACCTGTACTACGTGGCTCTGGGCAGGCAGCAGGATCTGGGTCGGGGTAGCGCCGGCGCGATCATCCTGGCCATCCTGATCGGACTTGTGACGGTATTGCAGGCCAGATTCCTCACCGGACGGCGGTCCGCGAGATGACCGTCATCGCGACCACGCCCGCTGGTGCCGGCACCCTGGACATCGAGGACGCCAGGGTGCCTCGGGGCCGGAGGGTGCGGCGCGGTGCGGCGGAGCGGGTCGGCGTGGGAATGCGCGCGACGATCCTGTTGCTCGGTTCTCTGGTCTTCCTGCTGCCGTTCTACCTGCTCGTCCGCAATGCACTGGCCACTCGGCTGGAGATAGCTGGTCGGAGATTCACCGTATGGCCGAAAGCCTTGCAGTGGCGGAACTTCTCCGAGGTGTTCGGCAATGACGCCATCCCCTTCGCCCGCAGCCTGCTGAACTCCACCGTGGTCTCCGTCGTGCAGACCACACTGACCGTCGCGCTTGCCGCGATGGCCGGCTACGGCTTGGCCCGGATCCCGTTCCGGTTCTCAGGCCTCGTCACCGGCATGGTGCTGGCCACCCTGATGATCCCGGCCGCGGTGACCTTCGTGCCCACCTTCGTCATGGTGTCGAGCCTGGGCTGGGTCTCGTCCCTACGCGGGCTGATCATCCCTGGCCTGTTCTCCGCGCTGGCGGTTTTCCTGTTCCGGCAACAGTTCTCCGACTTCCCCAAAGACCTGGAGGAGGCCGGCCGGATAGACGGGCTGGGCTATTTCGGGGTTTTCTGGCGGGTGGTGCTGCCCAACTCCGGTGCCTTCCTCGCCGCCGTCTCGGCGATCACCTTCCTGGGTAGTTGGAACGCTTTCCTGTGGCCCCTGGTGATCGGCCAGGACCCCAGCTCCTGGACCGTGCAAGTGGCGTTGTCGGCCTACACCACCTCACAGACCCCGAACTATTCCCAGCTCTTCGCGGCGGCCACCATCGCAATCCTTCCGGTGCTGATCCTGTTCCTGGCCCTGCAGCGCTTCATCCGCCAGGGCTACGAGTCCACCGGCAGCACTGGCTGAACCTGCCGGACTGTGCCGAGGTTTGTGCCACCCGGCGAGGATCGACTTGGGCTACGAGGATGCGATTGTTGACAGATGTCTCAGCAGTCACACGTCAGCGGAAGTCGATCCTCGCAGCCGATGTTGATCCTCGCCGGACCTGGGGCCGGACCGGGGGCTGCGGCTGGCCGGACGTGCGCGGCGTCGTGACGGGGCGTCATGCGGCTGCCTCGCGCGCCCCCTGCCGTAGGCCGTCGGGAGGGGGAGCGGAGCATCATCTTCTGACGGACGATTCCACGACGTCGAGCACGGCGCTGAAGCTGTCGGCGGGCAGGCCGGCCGCGAGGTGGGTCACCAGGCCCTCCAGCACCAGTTCGAGGTAGGACGCCAACACCTCGATCTGCACGTCGTTGCGGAGTACACCGGCCTCCAGCTGGCGCCGCAGTCTGGCCCTGGTGGCTCGTCGGACCACCGATGACCGTTCCGCCCACATCGCGCGAAACTCCGGATCGGTGCGCAGCCGCCGGGAGATCTCCAGCTGGGTGCCCAGCCAGCCCTGATCGGGGGCGGCGATCAGATCCCGCATGACCTGCACCAGTCCTTGGGCCGCAACGGTGTGCGCCATCACCGCGACATCGGCGTCGGCCAGAGCCAGGAACAGCGAGTCCTTGTCGGCGTAGTGGTGGAAGATCGCCCCACGGCTCAGGCCGGCAACGTCCTCCAGGACGCGCACCGTCGCCCCCTCGAACCCATGCTGCGCAAACGCGGTGCGGGCGGCGTCGAGGATCTGACGCCGACGCGCCTCCAACTGGTCGCTGCTCACCCTCGGCAACGGACGACCAGGACTACTTGGTCGCACCCGCGAGCAGGTTCCGCAGCACGTACTGCATGATCCCGCCGTTGCGGTAGTAGTCGGCCTCGCCCGGGGTGTCGATCCGGACGGTCGCCTGGAACGAGCCGGCCTCGCGGTTGGGCTTGGTCGGCGTCACGCTGACGGTCACCGTCTTAGGGGTGCGGCCTTCGTTGAGTTCGGTGATGCCTTCGATGTCGATGACCTCGGTGCCGTCAAGGCCCATGTCCTCGGCGGTCTTACCGGCCGGGAACTGCAGCGGGATGACGCCCATCCCGATCAGGTTGGACCGGTGGATCCGTTCGTACGACTGGGCGATCACCGCCTTGACGCCCAGCAGGGCGGTGCCCTTGGCCGCCCAGTCCCGGGAGGATCCGGATCCGTATTCCGTTCCGGCCAGAATCACCAGCGGCACTCCCGCCGCCGCATACGCCTCGGACGCCTCGAAGATAGTCGTCTGCGGAGCGGTCCGCGGGTCGTCGGAGGCCAGGAAGCTGCGGGTGAATCCGCCCTCGACACCGTCCAGCAGCTGGTTGCGCAGCCGGATGTTGGCGAAGGTGCCCCGGATCATCACCTCGTGGTTGCCGCGCCGGGAGCCGTAGGAGTTGAAGTCCTTGCGCTGGACGCCGTGCTCGGCGAGATACTTCCCGGCCGGTGAATCGGTCTTGATCGAGCCGGCAGGGGAGATGTGGTCGGTGGTCACCGAATCCCCGAGTGTGGCCAGTACCCGGGCGCCTGAGATGTCCTGTACAGCCGACGGCTGCGCGTTCATACCCTCGAAGTACGGCGGCTTGCGGACGTAGGTGGAATCGGGGTCCCACTCGAACGTCTTTCCCTCAGGGGTCGGGAGCGACTGCCAGCGCTGGTCACCGGCGAAGACGTCGGCGTAGTCGGAGGAGAACATCTCCTGGCTGATCGCGGACGCGATCACCTCTTCGATCTCCTGTCCGTCGGGCCAGATGTCCTGCAGGTACACCGGTTTCCCGTCGCTGTCGGTGCCCAGCGGGTCGTTGTTCAGGTCCACATCCATCGATCCGGCCAGCGCGTAGGCGACCACCAATGGCGGTGATGCGAGGTAGTTCATCTTGATGTCGGGATTGATGCGACCCTCGAAGTTGCGGTTGCCGGACAGCACCGACACCACTGCAAGATCCGCTTCGTTGACCGCTGCGGAGATCTCGTCGGGCAGTGGACCGGAGTTGCCGATGCAGGTGGTGCAGCCGAAGCCCACCAGGTTGAAGCCCAGTTTCTCCAGGTAGGGCAACAGGCCGGAACGCTCGTAGTAGTCCATGACCACCTTGGAACCGGGAGCCAGCGTCGTCTTCACCCAGGGTTTGCTGCTGAGCCCCTTCTCGACCGCCTTCTTCGCGAGCAGCGCGGCCCCGATCATCACTTGTGGGTTCGAGGTGTTGGTGCAGGAGGTGATGGCCGCGATGGCGACATGCCCATGATCGATGTCGAAGGTGTGTCCGTCCATGGTCACCGGGGTCGGCTTGCTCGGCCGCCGCCCGCCGGCTGACGGGGCATAGTGGTGCTCGTCGGCGTGCGTGTCGGGATTCGGCGTCGTCGATGCCGGGTCGGACGCCGGGAACGATTCCAGACCGGATTCGTCGGCGTCGTTGTGCTCGTCGTCGGCGACGTAGGCATGCAGCGCCTGCCGGAACGCCGGCACCGCGTCGGTCAGGACGACCCGGTCCTGGGGGCGCTTGGGACCGGCGATGGACGGCACCACCGTCGCCAGGTCCAGCTCCAGGTACTCGGAATAGACGGCCTCCTGAGCCGCGCCAGGGTCGTGCCACAGTCCCTGTTCCTTGGCGTAGGCCTCGACCAGGGCGAGCTGATCGGCCGGACGTCCGGTCAGCCGCAGGTAGCTGATGGTCTCGGAGTCGATCGGGAAGATCGCTGCGGTGGAACCGAATTCCGGGCTCATGTTGCCGATGGTGGCCCGGTTGGCCAACGGTACCGCGGCCACTCCGTCGCCGTAGAACTCGACGAACTTGCCGACCACACCGTGCTTGCGCAGCATCTGGGTGATGGTCAGCACCAGGTCGGTGGCGGTGGTGCCGGCCGGCATCGAACCGGTCAGCCTGAAGCCGACGACCCTGGGGATCAGCATCGACACCGGCTGGCCCAGCATCGCGGCTTCGGCCTCGATGCCGCCGACACCCCAGCCGAGCACGCCGAGGCCGTTGACCATGGTGGTGTGCGAGTCGGTGCCGACCAGGGTGTCCGGGTAGGCGGCACCGTTGCGGACCATCACCACCCGCGCCAGGTGCTCGATGTTCACCTGGTGCACGATGCCGGTGCCGGGCGGGACGACCTTGAATTCGTCAAAGGCGGTCTGGCCCCAGCGCAGGAACTGGTAGCGCTCCCTGTTCCGCTCGTACTCCAGCTCGACGTTGCGCTCGAAGGCGTCGGCGCGGCCGTACACGTCGGCGATCACCGAGTGGTCGATCACCAGCTCGGCCGGCGCCAGCGGATTGATCCCGTCCGGGTCGCCACCCAGGTCCGCCATCGCCTCGCGCATGGTGGCCAGGTCGACCACGCACGGAACGCCGGTGAAGTCCTGCATGATCACTCTGGCAGGGGTGAACTGGATCTCGGTATCGGGATCCGCGTCGGGGTTCCAGTTGGCCAGTGCACGAATGTGATCCGCGGTGATGTTGGCCCCGTCCTCGGTCCGGATCAGGTTCTCCAGCAACACCTTCAGCGAGAACGGGAGCCGATCGGCGCCATCAAGACCGTCCACCCCGGTGATCCGGAAGATCTGGTAGCTCTGCCCGCCGACGGACAGGGTGTCCTGTGCGGAGAAGCTGTTCCGGCTGGTGGTCACGGTGTCTCCTTCGACGGTCGCACGATGCGGGCCGGCCGACGCCCCCGAAGTGCTCGGCCTACCGCAGAAGGCTAACAGTACGCCTGTCCGGTTTTGCCGGCAACGCCATCGGCCGCGCTTCGACGGGTTGTCCGAACAGCCGGAACCCGCCGCGGCAACTGGCCGCGGCGGGTTCCGGGGAGAGCGGTGAAGAGGAGTGATCGTTACTTACCGGCCATCTGCAGCAGGAAGTCGATGTCTGCCGGCTGCAGGCCCTGCAGCAGCGTGGTCACGACGCCGGAGAAGGTCCGCAGGGGGCTGACGTACCACTTGCCGTCGACCTGGGTGGTGACGATGCCGATGCTCAACAACTGCTTGAACTCGCGCTTGACCATGTCGGCAACTTGCGGGGGCATCTGCGAAGACCTACTGGAACCGGTCATCTGCTCCAGCAGGTTGTCGCCGGTGAACTCCTGCTTCTTGCCGTCCTGGTCGACCGTCACCTTGCCGGCGGCCGCATCCACGGTGATGGTGGTCTTCTTGCCGTCGGCCTCGATGGTCGCGTTCTTCAGCGAGACCTTCTTGCCGCCGGTCACATCGGTGGTGGTGAACTTGAGATCGCTGATCTTGGGCAGGTTCGACGGGGTGTCGCCCTTCGTCAGCTTGCCGGCCGCGAACATCCGCTTGCCGTAGTCGTACAGCACGCCCATCTCGTCCGGCGGAAGCATTCCGACAACGGCCTCGTAGTCGCCCTTGGAGGCCTTGTCGACCAGACCGGTCACCGCGTCCTCGGGGGAGCCGCCGCCGACTCTGGCGATCGGGGTGGCCAGATCCCTGGACTTCAGCTCCGGGTTGTCCTTCTCGGCCTGCACCAGCCAGTTGTCGGCCAGCGTGTAGAAGATGCTCGGGTACCATTTGTCGCCGCGCTTGACGGTGGCGATGCGGACCGGTTCGCCGCCGTTCTTCTTGATCTCGTCGGCGATGTTGACGGTCTGGGTCTTCGGGGTGAACTGGTTCAGCTGCGACCCGGCCGCCTTCTTGATCTTGTCGGTGAACGGCGCGGTGCCGGAGCCGCTGGTCAGAGTGATGGTGCCGCCGGTCAGCTTGACGATGGTCACGTGGTCGTTGACCGACTCCTGCTTCGCGTCGTCGAAGGTCAGGTTCTCCGTCTTGATCTTGACGCCGGTGAGCTGGTCGGTGGGCACGTCGGCCCTGATGATCTGCAGTCGCTTCAACTCGCCGACGATGTCGCCAGACATGTCCTTCGCCAGCTGCGCCTCTGCCGGGTCGAGCTGCTGGCCGACACCCACCACGTCCTTATCGGACAACGACAGCAGCATGTCGCTGGCCGCCGCCTTCGGATTGGCCTGGCCGCCGACGGCCGTGGTGCTGTCCTTCTTGGACACCAGCCAGATGGTGACGCCGGCGGCGATCGCCAGCACCACGACGACGGCCGTGATGACAACGCCGAGATTCCGCTTCTTCGGGGGAACTCCGTTCTGCGGTTGCCAGCCGGCCGGACCCTGCTGACCCTGCCACTGCTGGCCGGGCTGCGGCTGGTAGCCCTGCTGTGGCTGGTAGCCCTGCTGTGGCTGGTAGCCCTGCTGTGGCTGGTAGCCCTGCTGTGGCTGGTAGCCCTGCGGTTGGCCCATGCCTTGCGGGGGAGTCGGGGGCTGCCAGCCCTGCGGCGGCGGGCCCTGGGGTTCTCCGGCACGGGGCTGGTTCCAGCCACCCTGACCGTGCTGCGGGCCGTAATTGTCGCTCATCGGCGTCCGATCCCTTCTACAGGATGCGTGTCAGGCATCAAATTGATGTGTGGTGCCGGGCCAGCGCCGCCGGTGTCGGCGGCGGCCGGACAGGCCCGTCCGAAGTGTGACGCTCGCTGCGGGCAGCTGGTTCCCCGGTTACCCCCGATCAGCGTAACGGCGGCCGAATCGTCACCAACTCATTCGCCCATCCTGACCACACCATTCGGATGTCGCGACGAGCGGACAGCAACAGCAACAGCCCAGCGACGATGGTGAGAGCCGAGCCACAGGCGACGGCGAGCGGGCCGGCGTCGGCCAGCCGGATGCCCAAGCGCTCTTTGCCGCCCACCACCACCAGCGTAGTGATGGCGGCGCCGGCCATCACCAGTCCCAGAGCGACGCAGACTCCGGCTGCTGTCCTCCACATCCGGACTGCAAGCAGCAGCGTCGGCACCAGCAGGATCGGCCCGAGAGACACCCAGGCTGTGATGGCTGCGCCCATCAGCCAGGAGTCGACAAGCCTGAACTGCTCGAGGGCGGCGGCGAGCTGATAGCTGTTCCTGGTCACCGAACCCGAAATCAGCCACGGAAGGAACGTGCCGATGATGGTGACCGTCAGCCCGACCAGCAGAACCAGCACGGCCGCGGCGCGGATCATCGGCAGGCCCTCGGCCGGTGGCGCGGACCGGGGGCTGTGAGGCGGTGAAGGGTGCGGCACGCTTCCCGAGTCTGCCTGCGGCTACTGCCAGACCGTGCAATGGGGCGGAATTCGCGGCGGTTAGAGCGCGCTTGGGCTTTTTGTCAGGATTGGGACGGGAGTTTCGGGATTTGTGTCCCGTGACGGCTGGCGTACAGGGGGCACAAAGTGGCATGGTGCTCACGGGCGTGTCGGATTGACATTTGCCCGCGCGTCGGTATTGCGGGTCGTCCGTCGACTCGCCGTCCGCGGCCATCGGTCGCGGGGAGGAGATCTCGTGAGGTCCGTCCCACACTGGCATCGGATGCCGATCGACCATGTGCGCGGACCTCTGCGCGGCATCGCGCGGACCGCCCTCGCGCTGGCAATCACCAGTGCCCTCCTGCTGGATTCCACCGGGACCTCTCAGGCGTTCCCCGGGCCGGTCCCGACGGCCGCGCCCCGGCCGGCGGCCGATCCGACGCCGGCACCGCCGCCGAACCCGTCCGATGACGACATCGAGTCCAGTCAGCTGCATGCGGACAAGGTGGCCTCGGAGGTTGGCAGACTGTCCGGCCAGGTGACGGCCACCGAGTCGAAGATCTCCGCGTTGCAGGACGACATGGAGTTCAAGGCGGAACAGGTCAACAAGGCCGGTGTCGATCTGTCCATCGCCGAGGACGACGCCGCCACCGCGGATGCTGCCGCCAAGAAGGCGTCGCAGGAGGCGGACGCCGCCGGGGCGGCCATCACCGATGCCGAGCAGAAGGCTGCCGACTTCGCCGCGGCCTCGTTCCGCAACGGATCGAAGCTCGGTTCCATGACGGCTCTGCTGGGCGCCGAGAATCCGACCGATCTATTGCAACGGGACGCGATGCTGCACCTGGTCTCGGAATCACAGCTCGATGTGATCGGGCAGTTGCAGAAGGCCAGGAACGCGAAGGCGAACAAGGACGCGGCCGCCCGAGCGGCCGTGGACCGGGCGACCAAGGCGAAGGAGCAGGCACAGGCGGCGGCCGTCTACGCCGAGAAGTCGAAGCGGGCCGCGGCGATCGCGCTGCACGCCGGTCAGCAGCAACTCGGTGCGCTGAACACCCAGCTGACCTCGCAGCAGAAGGCGTACACCGACGCGCTGAACAGCACCGCATCCCTGAAATCCCAGCGCGACGCCTACAACCAGTGGCTCGCGGAGAAGCGGGCCGAGGAGGAGCGTCAGCGCCTGCTGGCCGAGGAGCGGGCCAGGCAGGCCAGGATCGAGGCCGCCCAGCGGGCGGCGGCGGAGCAGGCGGCGGCGGCGGCGGCGGCCGAAGCGGCCGCGCAGGCCAGGGCAGAAGCGCAGGCACAGGCCAAAGCCGCAGCGGACGCCGAGCGCGCCGCCGAAGCCCGTCGGGCCGCTCGGGAAGCCGCGGCCGCCGCGGACGCAGCGGTCAGCAAGCAGCAGACCATCGCCGCCCAGCAGGCCGCCGCACAGAAGGCAGCCGACGCGAGGAAGGCCGCCGAGGCGGCGGACGCGAAGGCGGCGGCCGCGGACTTGGCCGGCCGGCAGAAGGCGGCGGAGGCCAGCAGCGCGGCGGCCGCCAGCGCCAAGGCGACCGAGGACGCCCAGGTCAGTAAGGACAAGCAGACCCAACAGGCGGTGCTGAGGGCGAAGGCCACCGATGCCGATCGGGTCGCCACCGCGCGGCGGGCCAAGGAGCAAGCGGAGAAGCTGGCCGCAATCCGCGGTCAGGGCACCGGCAGCGACTCCTACTTCCAGAACTGCGATGCCGCCAGGGCAGCCGGTGCCGCCCCGATGCGGAAGGGTGACCCGGGTTATCGCGCGGCGCTGGACACCAACAACAACGGCGTCGCCTGTGACGCGCAGCTCGGCAAACCCGCCGACGACGTGTCCGCATCCAGCGGCGGGCAGACCGGGTCGAACGTCCCGGCAGCGCCGGTGGGGCCGAGCACTCCGGTTACTCCGAGCGGGCAGACCCAGGCGACGCCGCCCACCCCTACGGAGGTCGGTACCCGGACCACTCCCAAGGCTCCTTCGGGCGCCAGCACTCCCGAGACAGCCAGCAAGCCCAGCAGCTCCGGCAATCCCAGCCGCTCCGGCGAACCCAGCAGCTCCGGCAATCCCAGCAGCTCCGGCGAACCCAGCAGCTCCGGCGAACCCAGCAGCTCCGGCGAACCCAGCAGCTCCGGCAATCCCAGCAGCTCCGGCAATCCCAGCAGCTCCGGCGAGCCCGGCGCCGCTAAGCCGAGCAGCTCGACCAAGCCTGGGACCACCACCGAGCCGAGCAGCCCGACCAAGCCCGGGACCACCACCAAGCCGAGCAGCTCGAGCAAGCCCAGTTCCCCCAAGGCGCCCAGCAAGCCCGTGACGCCGAGCAAGGCGGCCACGCCGAGCAAGCCCGTCACGCCCAGCGTCCCCAGCCCGCCGAGCGCACCGACCCCGGCGGACAAGCCGAGCGACCCGATCCGCGGTCAGGGCACCGGCAGCGGATCGTACTTCCGGGACTGTGACGCCGCCCGCGCTGCTGGCGCCGCGCCGATGAAGAAGGGTGATCCCGGTTATCGGGCCGAGCTGGACGCCAACGGCAACGGCATCGCCTGCGACGGCGGCAGCCCACCTTCCGGCTCCGGTTCCGGTTCCGGTTCCGGTTCGGGTTCCGGCTCCGGCTCCGGCCAGCCCAGCGTGGGGACCGGCGGTGGCGGCAGCAGTGTGCCCAGCGACGGTTCCAAGGGTTCGATCGTGGTCAACGCCGCACTGGCCTACCTCGGCACGCCCTACTCCTGGGGCGGTGGCAACTCGAACGGTCCGACGACGGGCATCAGCGCGGGTTGCTCGTCCAGTTGCATGCCGTACGAACCCTGGAACACGGTCGGCTTCGACTGCTCGGGCCTGACGCTCTACGCCTGGGCTCAGGCGGGAGTGAGCCTGCCGCACTTCTCGGTGTACCAGTACTTCGCCGGGCAGCCCATTGCCAGGTCCGACCTGCAGCCGGGCGATCTGGTGTTCTTCGCCAACAACACCTCGGATCCGAACACCATTCACCACGTGGCGATCTACATGGGATCAGGCCAGCTGATCGAGGCCCCCCAATCCGGGACGCCCGTCCGCATTCGAGGCTGGCGGGACGACGGTTACATCGGAGCGATCCGACCAGGCACCTGAACCGGGCCAGTCACCCGATCCGGCGGCCAGGCACCTGATCCGCAGGCACCCCGAGCTCGGACACCTGCCAGTCGGCGGGCAGCGCTCGCCCGCGCTGCCCGCTCAGGCCGGGGTCCGGGCACCACACACATGGTTGACGCGTTCGCTCCCACCCGGCCGACAATTTCGTCATGATGGGGTGAGAGGCTGCCTTCTGGGCTACCGTCCCGACGCGCACCCGTCGTCAGGTGGCGCCCGGGTCGAACAGGCCGGGTCCAGAGGAGTATCGCAGCGATGACCGTCGGCCTCCGGCGGCGCAATTCGAGCACGAGGAGGAGCCGGTGACGGCGGAGACCACTGACAGTTCGGCGCCGGCTCGCCGTCAGCCGGGACCGGATGGTGGCAGGCGCGGACCAGCGCACGACGCCGCCCTGCTAGAGCGAACCGTCTTCGAGGTCAAGCGGGTGATCGTCGGGCAGGACCGACTCGTCGAGCGGATGCTGGTCGGCCTGCTGGCCAAGGGACACCTGCTGATCGAGGGCGTGCCGGGGGTGGCCAAGACGCTGGCGGTGGAGACCTTCTCAAAAGTGGTCGGCGGCACCTTCTCCCGTATCCAGTTCACCCCAGATCTGGTCCCGGCGGATCTGCTCGGCACCCGGATCTACCGGGTCGGGCGGGAAGAGTTCGATACCGAACTCGGGCCGGTGGTGGCCAACTTCGTGCTGGCCGACGAGATCAACAGGGCCCCGGCGAAGGTGCAGTCGGCGCTGCTCGAGGTGATGGCCGAACGCCACGTGTCCATCGGGGGTAACACCTACGACATGCCGAATCCTTTCCTGGTGATGGCCACCCAGAACCCCATCGAGAACGAGGGCGTCTACCCGCTGCCGGAAGCCCAGCGCGACCGGTTCCTGTTCAAACTGCTGGTGGGTTATCCCGAGCCGGACGAGGAGCGGGAGATCGTGTACCGGATGGGCGTGTCGCCGCCGGAGGCGAACCAGGTACTGCCCATCGAAGAACTGGCCAGGCTGCAACAGGTCGCCGCCAACGTCTTCGTGCACCACGCGCTCGTGGACTACGTGGTGCGGCTGGTGTATGCCAGCCGGACACCAGCCGATCACGGCCTGGCGGACGTCGCCGGCTGGCTCTCCTACGGTGCCTCGCCGCGCGCTTCGCTGGGTATCGTCGCGGCCGCTCGCGCGTTGGCTCTGGTGCGCGGGCGCGATTTCGTCATCCCGCAGGACGTGGTGGACGTGGCCGCCGACGTGCTGCGGCATCGCCTGGTGCTGTCCTACGACGCACTGGCCGATGCGGTGCCGATCGAGCTCATCCTGTCCAAGTTGCTGCAAGCCATCCCGCTCCCGCAGATCAGCCCGTTCACCCATCCCGGCGTGGCCTGATGCCGGCGCCGGCTGCAGCGGATCCGCCGGAACGTTCCGGCGGCGAACCGCCACGGCGCGCACGTGGGGCAGGGGTGCCGTCGACGGCCGACCCGACGAGACTTGACGCCGCGCTCACCACCCTGGAGTTGACCGTTCGGCGGCGGCTTGACGGTCTGCTGCAGGGAAACCACCTCGGCCTGGTACCGGGGCCTGGCACCGAGCCGGGCGAGGCACGTGCCTACTACCCGGGCGACGACGTCCGCAGGATGGACTGGTCGGTGACGGCCCGCACCACCGAGCCGCACATCCGGCAGACCGTTGCCGATCGTGAACTGGAGACGTGGCTGGTTGCCGACCTGTCGGCATCATTGGACTTCGGAACCACCGACTGCGAGAAGCGGGACCTGGTGGTGGCCGCGGCGGCGGCCATCGGCCACCTGACGCAGGGCGGCGGGAACCGGATCGGCGCGGTGGTCGGCACCGGCGACAGCATCGAACGCATCCCGGCCCGCGGCGGCCGACCACACCTGCAGTACCTGCTGCGGACGCTTGCCTCCACCCCGCGCAGCGATGCCGGGGAGCGGGCCAGTCTGGCCACCGCACTGGAGCAGCTCCGGCGCCCACCCCGCCGCCGCGGGCTGGCCGTGGTGATCTCGGATTTCGTCGGCCCGATCGACTGGGAACGCTCACTGCGGGCGCTGAACGGCCGGCACGACCTGCTCGCGGTCGAGGTGCTCGACCCCCGCGACGTCGAGCTGCCGGATGTGGGTCTGGTGACGCTGGTCGATCCGGAGACCGGGCGCACCAAGGAGGTGCAGACCACGCAGGCCCTGCGCCGGGATTTCGCGGCAGCGGCCGCCGAGCACCGGCGGGACGTCTCGGTCGCACTGCGTCGGGCCGGCTCCGCCCAGCTGACCCTGCGCACCGACCGGGATTGGATAGCCGACATGGTGCGGTTCGTGCTCTCCCGTAAACGCGGTTGGACCGGGGCGGCCGGCGGCGCCAGGGGGCCGCAGGCCGCCGCCGGTTCCCGGGCAGGGGAGGCCTGGTGAAGTTCTCGGCGCCCGGCTGGTTCGCTCTCGGGATCGGGATCCTGGCCCTGGCAGTCGGCTATCTGATCGCGCAGCGCCGGACCCGCAGGCACACGCTGAGGTTCGCCAGTCTTGAGTTGCTGGAGTCCGTTGCGCCGAAGCGGCCAGGCCGGTGGCGGCACCTGCCGACCGCGGTCGTGCTGGTCGCGCTGTGCCTGCTCACGGTGGCACTGGCCGGTCCAACCGCCGATGCCAAGGTCCCGCGCAACCGGGCCGTGGTGGTACTCGCGGTGGACGTGTCCCTCTCCATGCAGGCGACCGATGTCACCCCGACGCGGTTGGCGGCGGCGCAGGAGGCGGCGAACCTGTTCATCGACGACCTGACCAAGGGCGTCAACCTGGGGATCATCGCCTTCGCCGGGGTCCCGCGGGTGCTGGTCTCGCCGACCACCGACCGGGCAACGGCGCATGCCGCGATCAACAGCCTGAAGCTTGACGAGGCCACCGGCACCGGCGAGGCGCTGATCACCGCTCTGCAGGCGATCGACGTCTTCTCGAAGATGATCGGGGGGGCGGAGGGCCCGCCGCCGGCCAGGGTGGTGCTGATGACGGACGGCAAACGCACCATCGGGCGCAGCGAGGAGGAGGCGGCCAGAATGGCGGCGGCCGCGAAGGTCCCGGTATCGGTGATCGCCTTCGGGACCCCGGGCGCCAAGATCCAGATCGAGGGCCAGGCCGTCGATGTGTCCCCGGACGACGCAGGCATGCGCAGCATCGCGCAGATCTCCGGCGGCGACTTCCACACCGCTGCCACCAACGAAGAGCTGAAGAAGGTGTACGCGGAGCTCGGTGAGCAGATCGGTTATGAGATCCAGCAGAAGGACGTTTCCCGTCCCTGGCTCGTCGCCGGCGTGATCACCATGATGGTCGCCGCCGCGGGCGCCCTGGTGCTGGGCCGCCGGATCCCCTGACGCTGCGCCGGCCCGCCTCCCGTTACTGTGCTGACTCGAGGCGGCGTCCGCCGTCAGCCCGCCGACCGGAGGAGCTGCCGCCGTGGCGCACCGCGACAACCAGGCGATCGAGCAGTCGGGGCCTGGTGCGCCGTCCAACCAGGACGTGGCCTTCGTCAGTCGGTCGGCGCTGGTGACCGGCGGTAATCGGGGTATCGGTCTGGCCATCGCCCTGGCCCTGCAGGCGGTGGGACATCGGGTGACCGTGACGCACCGCAGTGGCCCGGCTCCGGACGGACTGGCCGGAGTGCTGTGCGACGTGACCGATACGCAGGCCGTCGATCGCGCGTTCGGCGAGGTCGAAGCGGCGCAGGGTCCGGTCGAGGTGCTTGTCTCCAACGCCGGCATCACCGACGACACCCTGCTGCTGCGGATGTCCGAGGATTCCTTCACCTCGGTGCTGAACGCCAATCTGACCGGCGCCTACCGGGTGTCGAAGCGGGCCTCGACCCAGATGCTGCGCAAGCGCTGGGGCCGGATGATCTACATCTCCTCCGTGGTGGGGTTGTCCGGAGGAGCGGGTCAGGTCAACTACGCCGCCTCCAAGGCCGGCCTGGTCGGCATCGCCCGGTCGATCGCCCGGGAACTCGGCGGTCGCAACATCACCGCGAATGTGGTCGCGCCAGGATTCGTCGACACCGACATGACGCAGGCACTGCCCCAGGACCGCCGCAAGCAGATCCTGGCGCAGGTGCCGGCCGGTCGATATGCCCAACCCGGCGAGATCGCGGCGGCGGTGACCTTCCTGGCCTCGGACGCCGCCGGCTACATCAACGGCGCCGTGATCCCTGTCGACGGTGGCCTCGGTATGGGTCACTGAAGTGACCCGACCGGTCCGCACAGCAGATCCCGGAACAAGGCAAGACATGAGAGAAGAGCAGAGATGACGGAAGCCGGCACGGACACCGACACCCCCCAGCAGGGCGGCCACCTCGGTAGCGGGTTGCTGGCCGGGAAGAACCTGCTGATCACCGGAGTTATCACCGAGGCGTCGATGGCGTTCCACACCGCCCGGCTGGCCCAGCAGCAGGGAGCGACGGTGGTCCTCACCGGCTACGGGCGGCTGTCACTGGTGGAACGGATCGCCAAACGACTGCCGCATCCGGCCCCGGTGGTGGAACTCGACATCACCGACCAGTCCCAGGTGGATTCGCTCGCCGCCCGGGTCGGTGAACACGTCTCCAGCCTGCAGGGGGTGCTGCACGGCATCGCCTTCGCACCCGGCGGCGCGCTCGGTGGCTCGTTCCTGGACACCGGCTGGGACGACGTCGCCACCACCATGCACGCCTCCGCCTATTCGCTGAAGGCGTTGGCCGAGGGAGCCCTGCCTCTGATGAGCGCCGGCGGCAGCATCGTCGGTCTGGACTTCGACGCCCGTCAGGCGTGGCCCGCCTACAACTGGATGGGGGTCGCCAAGGCCGCGCTGGAATCCGTTTCCCGCTACTTGGCCAGGGATCTCGGGCCGAAGGGGATCAGGGTGAACCTGGTGTCCGCCGGCCCCATCCGCACCATGGCGGCCAAGTCGATACCGGGCTTCCAGGGTCTGGAGAACGGCTGGTCCGGGCGGGCGCCGCTGGGCTGGGACACCTCCGACCCCACTCCAGTGGCCCGCGCCTGCGTCGCCCTGCTGTCGGATCTCTTCCCGGCCACCAGCGGGTCGATGGTGATGGTCGACGGCGGATTCCACGCGCTGGGCTTCTCCGAAGACGAGGTGAGCGGCGGCTGAGCCCGAGTGTGCCGGGACCAACTTGCTTCACCGAGTTTCACGCAGGCGTGCGCCGGGTACCGCCCGACAAGACCCGGACGTTCCTGGGTTGTTCGTAACGAGAGGAGTCATCATGGGTCTCGGAGACATGGGCGACAAGGCGAAGCACGCCGGCGAGGAAGCCCTTGGCAAGGCCAAGGAAGGCGTCGGCAAGGCAACGGACGACGACAGCATGCAGGCCGAAGGTCAGGCCGATCAGGGCAAGGCCAACGTCAAGCAGGCCGGCGACAAGCTCGCCGACGCCGCCAAGGACGTCACCGGGCGCTGATCTCGCGAAGGCTGCATCAGCCTTCAGCTCCGCCGGCCGGGGGTTCGCAATCGCGGACCCCCGGCCGTTCTGCTGCCCACCAGCGATCGCACCGCCATCCCCACCGCCGCCAGGCGGGCATGCCGGGCCGCATCGTCGAGCGGCGTCAACGCATCCGCGACCTGGTCGAACTCGAACATGCTGGCAGCGGCCGTGTCGTACCGCGCGACGGCGGCGAGCACCGCCTCCAGGTACACGCAGCGGTCGAGCAGCGCGGCTGCCCTGGCTGGAATGCCGGGGGGTAGGGGCACCGTCAGTTGCTGGACGGCGGCAGCCACCGAGCGGCGCGCCTGGGCAGTGTCCCGTCCCAGCTCGGCTTCGGCGAAGATGGCGGCAGCCCGCAGCACCGCCGCATCCAGCTCCTCACGTGTGGCAACCGGATCCGGCGCCTCCGGGGTGCCGATGCCGGGGTAGAGCCGCCACTGTCCATCGACCGGCACCACGGTGACGTCGGCTCTCGGGAGCAGCACCGCCGCTCCGGCCGCCACTGCCGCGATGGTGACCGGAGAACCGGCGCCGGTCGTCGGCAGTCCGCGGACGTCACCCGCCCGTGGGAGCACCAGCACCGGCGAGTCGGACCGAAGGATCGGCAGCAGCGCGGCCGGCCCGGCGGCCGGCTCGCCGGGGCCGGGAAGGTTGGCTGCAGGGGAACCGTCGGAGACCGGCCCGGCCAACCGGACACCGGCGGTGATGCCGTGATCGGATATGCCGGCCAGCACGTCGTCGGCGGCGGCGCCAGCGGCGTGGGCAGCGCCCCACAGAGTGAGCGCGGTGGCGGCGGACATCGAAGCGGGCCTCGAAGCGGGCACCGACGCGGGCACGGAAGCTGGCACGGAAGCTGGCACGGACACGCCCACACCGTACTGGGGTGGCGGTCAGCGATGAGCGATCACGGAACTGGCAGACCGCACGTCGCCGGGTCTCCGGTTGCCAGCCCCTTGCGGGTGGACGCCACCCGCGCATCCGGCGCCCCATGCGTCCGCCGATGTTCCGGAGTATCCAGCAGCACCACCTCACGGTGCCAGACCTCCAGCATCCGATCCCGGCTCAGCCGGCCGGCCGCAACCTCCGCATGTGCCCACACCCCCGCCAGGCAGTCGGCCTGCAGCTCGATCCTGGTGGAATTTGCAGGCGCGGACGTGTCGGCGTGACGTAGCGCGGGGTCCACGGCGAACTGGGCGGCGTGTCCCATCTCGTGGGCCAGGGTGAGGGCCAGCGAGTACGGAACCTCGGAGGGCGCGAAGTGCCTGTCCCACAAGGTGAGCAGGCTGGTGTTGAGGTAGATCGTCCCGTTGTCCGGGCAGTAGTAGGCATACAGCGTCTGCGGGGCGAAACAGCTCCGTGGCTCCGGCGGGAACTTCGGCTCGATCACCACCGGTCGGTCGATCTGCTCACGGGTCGCCGTTTCCCAGTACCGGACCAGGTCGGCGTGCAGGCAGTCGGACAGGGCATGGATATCGCTCGCCGGCACAGCCGGGCAGATGTCGAATCCGCCGCCGTCGGCGGCCGAGGTGGTCGCTGAGGCACCGGGAGAGCTGGCCGGCGAGGTGGTCGCCGCCGCAATGGGAGAGCTGGTCGACGGGGTGGTCGGCGAGGCGGCAGCGGTGGTCGGCGAGGCGGCAGCGGTGGTCGGCGAGGCGGCAGAGGTGGTCGGCGAGGCGGCAGAGCTGGCCGGCGGGGTGACCGGGGTCCGCGGCGCTGCGCGTGATGGTGCCGAACCCGCCGCCGAGGACGGTCCCGGAGGTGTCCCCAGGGGCGATTCCATCGACGCCGCCGAGACGGTGGGAGTTCCCGCTGCCGTCTGCTCCGGAGCTGGCCCGCTCGGGCTGTCTGAGCGACCTGAGCCGCAGCCGGTGATGATCAGCAAGCCCAGCAGCGCGACGGCCGACCGTCGATGCCACCGGCGGCTCCGCGCGACCGGCACCTGTTCCCCCTTCTGCGGTTGGTCCCTGTGCGGGCGCTGGATCGCCGCGGCCCGGCTACGGGCGGCAGGCCCCGGTAGGGTAACGCCGCGTGTCGGCTCCAGGATGTCGCAGATGAACTTCGATCCATACCACCGAGATGTGCTGGCTGGCGGCAGGACCCCGAAAGAGGTCCCGGCAGTCCAGGCGACGGGTGAGGTGGTCGCCGAGGATCCGGTCTCCGGCTTCTGCGGGCTGGTGGTGGGCTGCACCTCCTCGACCGTCATTCTGGAGGATCGACACGGCAGCCGACGTCAATTCCCCTTGATAACCGGCGGGTTCATGGTCGACGGCCGGTACGTCACCCTGGTCCGGCCGACGGTGGATCCTCCACGGTCCCGGCGCTCCGCGTCCGGTTCGGTCGCCGTTGCCGGGCGCCGGGCCCGTACCGCCAAAGCCGCCAGGATCTGGGTGGAGGGCATCCACGACGCGGCGCTGATCGAGCGGGTGTGGGGACATGACCTGCGGGTCGAAGGGATCGTGGTGGAGCCCCTGCACGGACTGGACCGGCTGCCCGAGGCGCTGGCCGAATTCGAGCCGGGGCCCGGTCGCCGGGTGGGAGTGCTGGCCGATCATCTGGTGGCCGGGAGCAAGGAGCAACGGATCGCGGACTCGGTCGGCTTCAGGGATGTGCTGGTCGCCGGGCATCCGTACATCGACATCTGGCAGGCCGTGAGGCCGGAGGCCGTGGGCATTCGCCGCTGGCCGGAGGTTCCGCGGGGCATGGACTGGAAAGCCGGTGTCTGCCGGGCGCTGGGTGTCTCGGACCCGGCCACCATGTGGGGCAGGGTGAACGGCGCCGTTCACAATTACCGCCAGCTGCAGACCCCGCTGATCACCGCTGTGGAGTCGTTGATCGACTTCGTCACCGTCCTCCCGGACTGACCCGGCCGGCGGTGGTCACGGCGGTGGTCACGGCGGTGGTCACGGCATGGTCACAGTGCCTCCACCGACCGGGCACGCAGCCGGGTCGGCACATTCCGCTCTGGCAGGATGACGGACATGCCATGGTGGGTCTGGTTCGCGAGCGCAGTGCTGCTGTCGGTCGCGGAAGCGCTCGGCGGCGAGTTCGTGCTGCTGATGCTCGGCGGCGGCGCTCTGCTCACTGCCGGGGTGGCGGTGTTCTTCCCGGACACGCTGTGGCTGCAGTTGATCGTCTTCGCGCTGACATCGGTGGCTTTGGTGGTCACCGCCCGACCGGCCCTGTTGCGGAAGTTCCACACCCCCGCTGCGATCCGCAGCGGAATGGACGCGGTGATCGGCTCGGAGGCAATGGTGATCTCGACCGTCGACTCCGGTGGTGGTCAGGTGAAGATCGGCGGCGAGGTGTGGTCGGCGATCGGGGTGGAGGGCCACCGCCCGCTACCGCCGGGAACGCCGGTCACCGTCGTCGAGGTGCGCGGGGCCACCGCAGTAGTCATCTGGGGCCGATGAACGGCTCGACCGGCACCAAGGAACCACCGCGGATCCGGCCCACGCCCGAGCCGCATGACCCCCCGACGGAATGACGAAACCGGCCGCTCAGCTGACCCGGCCCGGCCTGACCGGCGACGATCACACCGCCCGTGTCCACCGTGTCCGTCTGTTGTCCGTCGAGGAACCAGGCCAGCTCGCCATGTGGGCGGCACCGTGCGGTCACCGGTGTCGTTCCTCCGGGCTGCGGTGGTGAACCGGGCCAGATCTGCCCTGCGGCGTCGTAGCTGGGACGCCGCGCTACTCCACCCACTGCCACCCCCGCTGCGGAACATTCGGGCACCGATTCGTTCGACCTGCACTTGGCGGAGGGTCACAATGCGGTCATGGCCAAGATCCCAGATTCGACCAGGTCCTCGCTGCAGCAGCGACTCAGCACCCGGGCCCGTGAGCGCTGGCCCGCGCTGACCGAGGTAGCCGTCCGCTACCGCGCCGGCTTCGCCTACGTCGACGGAGTCCTGGCCGATGGACAGGTGCTGTCCCTGTGTCGGCTGCGCTACGCCGGCTCCGCCAGCATGTGGGGCTTCGCGATCTACCGGGGCAGCCACGACGACTACCAGGAATCCTTCCTTCCCACCGGCCTGATGGGCGGCACCGCCGAAGACGCCCTCGACACCGCCTGCGGCCTCTACCTCGGCGATCCCACAGCCTGGACCTGAACCCCCGACGAACTGACGACCCTGACCACTAAGGTCAAGGGTGCCGGCCTTCGTTGCGCGCATGTCGGTACCCACAGCGAGGGAGATGTCGGGAATGGACCCCATTGCCATCGTGGCGATCGTGATCGCCCTTCTGGCGGTCGTCATCGTGTTGCGTTCCGTCAAGGTGATCCCGCAGGCCCAGGCCGCAGTCGTGGAGCGCCTGGGCCGCTTCCACAAGGCCAATGCCGCCGGCCTGGTCTGGCTGGTGCCGTTCATCGACCGGGTAAGGGCCAGGATCGACCTGCGCGAGCAAGTGGTGTCGTTCCCGCCCCAGCCGGTGATCACCGAGGACAACCTGACCGTCTCCATCGACACGGTGGTGTACTTCCAGGTCACCGATCCGCGGGCCGCGGTGTACGAGATCGCCAACTACATCGTCGCCGTCGAGCAGCTGACCACCACCACCCTGCGCAACGTTGTCGGCGGGATGAACCTGGAGCAGACCCTCACCAGCCGGGACGCCATCAACGGCCAGCTACGCGGAGTGCTCGACGAGGCGACCGGCAAGTGGGGCATCCGGGTGGCACGAGTCGAGCTCAAGGCCATCGATCCGCCGCCGTCCATCCAGGACTCGATGGAGAAGCAGATGCGCGCCGATCGCGACAAGCGCGCCATGATCTTGACGGCGGAGGGCCAGCGTGAGTCGTCGATCAAGACCGCGGAGGGTCAGAAGAAGGCGGCGGTGTTGACGGCCGAGGGTGCCAAGCAGTCGTCGATCCTGGCCGCCGAGGGTGAGCGGCAGTCCCGCATCCTGCGGGCTCAGGGCGAACGGGCGGCCCGCTACCTGCAGGCCCAAGGTCAGGCCAAGGCCATCGAGAAGGTGTTCGCGGCGGTGAAAGCCGGCAAGCCGACACCGGAACTGCTTGCCTACCAGTACCTTCAGACCCTTCCGCAGATGGCGCAGGGCGATGCCAACAAGGTGTGGATGATCCCGTCGGACTTCTCCAAGTCGCTGGAGGGTTTCGCCCGGATGCTCGGGACCAAGGGCGACGACGGCGTGTTCCGGTACGAACCACCGACCGAGGAGGTCACCTCGCGTCCCGGCGCGATCGACGAGGACGTCGAGGACTGGTTCGGGGGGACGTCGGCCGAAGAGGTCGCCCAGGCGGTGAAACAGGCCGAGCGGGAGGCGCAGGTGACGATCGCCGACCAGGATGCCGAGCGGTTGGCATCGTCGCAGGCCGACGTGAACGCGGCACTGACCAAGGCGCGGGCGGCTGCCGATGCCGCGACCGGGATGCGGATCGGCGACCAGCCCGAGCAGCGTCAGGTGACAGGTCGCGACCCCCGCCCGGCCATCGGGCCGGCGGACGACCAGGATCCGAGTGGATTCACCGCCCCGCCGGCGCAGCAGCCGTTCCAACAGCAGCAGTTCCAACCGCCGCAGCCGGGCCAGCAGCAGTGGGGGACTCCGCAGCAGTTCCCCCCGCAACCGGATCAGTACCCGGCCGGCCAGTACCCGCCGGATCAGCCGTATCCCGGCCGCTGAGGCCGGCCGGATGGCTGCCGCGGCTGAGGTTCTCGAGGTACCGGGTCCGGACGACGAGGTGCGCAGGGTGCGGATCTCCAGTCCGGAGCGGCCGATGTGGCCGGCGGCCGATAGCGGGTCCGGAGCCGGCTCTGCGGGCAGCGGGGCGATCACCAAACTCGATCTGGCTCGCTACGTCATCGCGGTCGGCGATGCGGTGGTCCGCGCCGTCGGTGACCGCCCGGTCACCCTGCAGCGCTACCCGGACGGCATCGACGGTGAGGCGTTCTACAACAAGAACCCGCCGCGCGGCATGCCCGGCTGGGCGCGCTCGGTGATGGTGGTGTACCCCTCTGGACGGTCCCACCCGCAGTTGGTGATCGACGAGGTGGCCACCGCGGTCTGGACGGTGCAGATGAACACCGTCACCCTGCACCCGTGGCCGGTGCGAACTCAGGATCTCGACAATCCTGATGAGCTGCGGATCGACCTGGATCCACAGCCGGGCCGCGTCTTCGCCGACGTGGTCGAGGCGGCCGCCGGGCTCGGAGATCTGTTGCGGGAGTTGGGGTTCACTCCCTTCGTCAAGACGTCCGGGAACCGTGGGCTGCACGTGTTCTGCCGGATTGCGCCGACACACGAGTTCCTCGACGTCCGGCACGGGGTGATCGGGGTGGCTCGCGAACTCCAGCGGCGGCTGCCTGAGCTGGTGACGACGGCATGGTGGAAGGAAGAGCGCGGCGACAAGATCTTCGTCGACTTCAACCAGGCGTGCAGGGACCGCACCATCGCGGCGGCCTACAGCGCCCGTCCGCTGCCGGGTGCCCCGGTGTCGATGCCGATCAGCTGGGAGCAGCTGCCGGACGTCCGACCGTCCGCCTACACAGTGCTGACGGTGCCGGACATCCTCGCCGCCGACGGAGATGCCTGGTCGCAGATGAACGATGCGGTGGGTGATGTGACGGCGGCCATCGCACTCTGGGACGCCGATGTCGCCGAGCGTGGCCTCGGCGAGATGAACTTTCCTCCTGACTACCCGAAGATGCCGGGCGAGCCCCCCCGGGTGCAGCCCAGCAAGAAGAACGCCGCAAACTGGGACGAGTGAGATCGGCGCATTCTGGGCGTGGCGACAATGGATCACATGCGCCTGCCCGTGATGCCGCCGGTGGCCCCGATGCTGGCCAAGTCGGTGCCGCAGATTCCCGCCGGCGAGTTGCTCTACGAGCCGAAATGGGATGGGTTCAGATCGATCATCTTCCGGGACGGCGACGAGGTGGAGATCGGTTCTCGGAACGGCAAACCGATGACCCGCTACTTCCCGGAGGTGGTCGACGCCGTGCGGGCGGGTCTACCCGAAAGATGTGTGCTGGACGGGGAGATCGTGGTGATCGCCGACGACCGGCTGGAGTTCGAGGTGCTGCAGCAGCGGATCCACCCGGCCGCCAGCCGGGTGCTGAAGCTGTCGGCCGAGACCCCCGCCAGCTTCATCGCCTTCGACATCCTGGCCCTTGGCGACGACGACCACACGGCGGCGCCCTTCGGCCGGCGACGGCAGCTGCTGGAGACGGTGATGGCGGCTGCGCGGCCGCCACTTCACCTCACTCCGGTGACCACCGACATCGCGGTGGCCGAGCAGTGGTTCGGGCTCTTCGAGGGCGCCGGACTTGATGGTGTCGTCGCGAAACCGCTAGATGGTTGATTCCTTGAAGGTCAGTGGTCGTAGGCGGTCAGTGAACGTTTGGTGGTGGTTCCGGTGGCCCAGTTACGCCAGATTCCGGCGGCCATCGCCAGTAGGCGTTGAGCGACTCTGGTGA